>Ga0224495_10000273_pt1 | contig 41954 bp, 40 predicted proteins | sample SF_Jul11_sed_USG_FD_168128 | JGI IMG/M metagenome (GOLD analysis project Ga0224495, IMG submission 168128) | Sediment microbial communities from San Francisco Bay, California, United States - SF_Jul11_sed_USGS_4_1 | ecosystem: Environmental > Aquatic > Marine > Sediment | place: USA: California... | reverse complement strand
CCACCTCAAAAAGAAAGAAAGGTTCAACAGAAAGAATTAATTGATGATTTAGAGATTTATCTGTAATATAACAGTAGAGGTTTACTATGGAAATATCATTTTACTTTAAAAATCTGGATTCAACTGAAGCGATAAAGGCTTATTGTCAGGAGAAGCTAAATAAACTCAAAGACCGTTTTCATCATATAGAAGGTGTTGATGTACGTTTCAAACTTGTACGACAACATCAGGTTTGTGAGATTACTGTTCATGCGGATGCGACTGTTTACCATGTTACCAAGCAAGATAAAGATCTTTATGCCGCTATTGACCAGGCAACGGACACCCTGCATATTCAGGTGGATAAACATCATAAAAAGGCAGATAACCGTGCTGTAGCATTGAATGCCGCAGATGTATTGCCCAGTTTCGAGCCAGGAACTCCTGTTCAGGAAGATATAACGATTCAGATTTATGAGGCGCCGCCCAAACCCATGACTGATGAAGAGGCGATTTTGCAACTACAGAATGAAAAGTATCGTTTTCATTTATATCATCATGCAGATGAAAGAAAATACTCTCTTGTATTTGCCCGACCAGACGGAAATTTTTCTCTGATAGCTCCAACCAAAGAGCTGGGACAGTATCAGGAAAAGGTGGTTAGTTATTCTAATAATGAGCTTAAAGAGATTTCATTTTCTCTTTATCCGGTTTCAGTAAAAAATATTGCAGAGGCAGTGGAACAGATCAGGGAAAACAGCCTTGAGTATCTGGCCTTTGTTAACGAAGAAACAAAAAGAATAAATGTATTGTTCCATGGTAAAAATGGAGCACTTGCAATAAAAAGACCTGCTTGATAAAAAAGGAGAGGCCGGTGTTCAATATTCCGGTCTCTCCTTTTTGTATATATTATCTTTAAAGCGACATTGTGCATTCAAAATGCATATACGGCAATCGGGTTTTCGGGCAGTACAAAACTCACGACCAAGAAAAATAAAATATAGAGAGATATGAATTAACATATATTCCGGTAGACAGGAGAGAAGTTCCTGTTCAATTTTTTCTACCCGTGAATCTCTGCTTAAAGCAAGACGATTCGATACTCTTTTTACGTGAGTATCTACTACAACACCTGCCGATTGATTAAAGGCGCAATTCATGATGACATTTGCTGTTTTTCGGCCGACACCCGGTAATTTAACGAGGGCATCAAAATCATCGGGTATTATTCCGTTATATTTTTCAACGACTTGTTTTGCAAAAGAAATAATGTTTTTACTTTTGTTTTTATAAAATCCGGTAGAAAAGATGATTTTTTCCACATCTTTTAATTCTGCTTTTGCAAGTGAAAAAAGGTCGGGATAGCGGGTAAATAGAACAGGGGTAACCTTGTTTACCTGATTATCATTGGTTTGTGCGGAAAGTATTACGGCAATAGCAAGCTCTTCATTATTTGTAAAAGTTAAAGTGGGTACAGGCTCTCCGTAGTAATGATGCAGTGTATGGTAAATAAATTCAATATATTCTTTTTCTTCCTTCACTGGGTTATAATTAAACTTGTCTGTTCTTATAAATGTGTTAATATAAAAATTTACTGTTTCAGGTTTTTAAATATGGAAGGTGCATCACTCTTGTGTACCAGTTCGCCGCCGGTTTTTCCACTTTTGAACACAAGCAGCGTCTGAAGCAGTGATAAATAAAAAATGATTTTTATAAGGCTGCGCTTTTTTTCAGGGGAAAATATTAAAACAACAAGAGAAAGGAGAGAGGTAACGAAAAGTAACATTGCCGTGATTTCAGAAATTTCTTCATGTTTTTTAAGTGCAGTATTGATTGTACTTTTTTTTAATATTTCAGCTCCGTTTGAGCCGGTAATCAGGGTTCCTACCGTCGAAATTAAAATAAAAATTGCCATAATTACGACCGGAGTCCATAATGAATTGGTAATATTTTTATTTTTTGTTGTAATTAATAGTGATACTATAAAAAATGGCAAAATAATGGAAAGGGCAATTGGAAAATGGACAAATAGCGGATGAAGTTCGTATAACATGATAGTTAGAGTTTTGAATAGAAGTATTATGGAAAGAAATTTTTTCAAGAATGATAAACAGAAATAAATGGATCAGATTTTAATCATTATTATTGTTGCCGGATCTCTTTCATTGCTGCTGAATATTATTATAAAAAAATTAAATATGCCGCCTATTTTAGGGTATATGTTATCAGGATTTCTGATAACTATTTTTTTTGATATTGATCCTGGGCAGCCACTCCTTCAAGAGGTAGCTGAGTTTGGCATAGTATTTCTTCTTTTTACCATCGGAATTGAATTTTCTATGGAAAACCTGGCTAAAATGAAAAAAGAGGTACTGGTTCATGGCACCTTACAGTTTTTTATCACTGCATTTCTTTTTTTTCTGATCTCTCATTATGTTTTTTTATTTTCTATAAAAAGTTCGATTTTAACAGGTTCCGGCCTTGCCTTGTCTTCTACTGCAATTGTGTTAAAATTTTTCACAGAGCGTGGTGAATTAAAAAGAGCATACGCTGGTCAATCGCTGGGCATTTTGATTTTTCAGGATATGTCGGTGATACCAATTTTATTATTAATTGGTATTCTTGCCGGAAGCGATCAAAGTATTGAAGAGGTTCTATTTAAGACTGCAAGACATGCTGTGATTATTTTTATAATATTATATATTTTCGGAAAATATATATTAAAAAAATTTCTTGCTCTGGTCAGTGATACAAATTCACATGAAATTTTTATTGCTTCCGTACTGTTGCTTGTAATCGGATCTTCTTATTTTGCACATTATATGGGTTTTTCTTATTCACTGGGGGCTTTCCTTGCCGGCCTGATGATTGCAGAGACTCCGTACAAGTATCAAATCGAGGCAGATCTTACCCCTTTTCGCGATCTATTGCTGGGTCTTTTCTTTGTTTCGGTGGGAATGCATATTGATTTCAGGGTATTTCTGGAAAACTATATTTCCATTATATCACTTGTGATAATTATCATGATTATCAAGGCATTGATAATATACTCTATTTTAAGATTTACCCATTGGCACAGTACCTCTTTAAAGAGTGGTGTTGCTCTATCACAGATTGGTGAATTTTCTTTTGTGATTTTTGAACTTGCAAACAAACATAATCTGATAAAAAGTGAATATAGCAGTTTTTTGATAATGATTGCATCTTTATCTATGCTGATTACTCCGTTTATCTTAAACAAGCTTGAAAGTTTTTTAAAGTTTGGAAAACTTGAGCCTGCAGAACGGCTATATCTTGCGGAACCTCCGCCTCCTAAAATGTATGATCATATCATTGTTTGTGGTTACGGGTTTTTATCCCGAAAAATTTTAGAGCAACTTCAAGCACTGTATATTCCGTACATAGCCATTGAATTTCAACGAGGCCTGGTTGAAACAGGAAGAGCTGCGGGTCATAATGTAATGTTTGGCAATGCTTCCCAGGCATCCATTTTAAAAAAGGCAGGTATTGATCGAGCTCTCGGAGTTATTATAGCTGTGGAGGATGAAAAAAAGGCGGCACTTATCAGTGAGCGGGCCGGAACCATCAGGCCCGATCTTAACATTGTTATGAAAAGTGCAAAAAAAGAGATGTTTAACTATTTAAAAAGTAATCCATCATTTTATATTATAGATGAAAACGAAGAGATGGCCCGGCAGTTAATACACTATGTGATCAGCTGTGATATAAAATAAATTATTTTACTGAAAAAGAGTCCAGAATAGAATGTATGTAATAATCTGCTGAAATGTTTTTATCCGGGGTAAATGCAAAAATCCATTGGATTGGTTTTCTGTCATTTGCAAATACATTTTCTTCAACGATTAAAATAATCATGGGGTAGGTTGTAGAGTTATAATAATCATCGATCTCATATACAATTACTTTATTGTTATAGCTGCTTTTGATTTTCAGGGGCAGCGTGCTTTGGCGTATTTCGGCCCAGATAAAGTTTTTATTCAGTTGAATATAACGAGCCATATTTTCCATAATTATTTCGGGTTGATCTTTTGTAAGGCTGATCCAACCTCTGCCTTGGGCATCAGGCCATGACAAAACAGCCTCCATTTTATAAGGGGATATCTGAAATACAGGATATTTCCTTAAAGTGAAAATGCTCAACAAAGCATGCTTTTTTATTTTCCAGGGTTCAGGGGGTGACCATTTCATTGATCTGGATTCTATTACAGATTCAGATATAATGGAATTTGTGGAAGAGGCGGTTAAAGTGTTAATCTCTATCCAGGTTTTAATTCCGACCGTTGTCCAGAAATAGTAAAATAAAATAACTAAAACCCAGAAAGAGGCAAGATAATAATGGGTAAGTTTTTTATTTTTTAAAATAAATTCCAGAAAAGCAATGAATCCAATAACCAGCGTAAAGATAACTAAAATATAAATCATTGCAGGATAAAAAACAATCACAGGTAATATTTCTACCAGAAAAATAAATGCAACACCTGTAAATATTTTCAGTAAAGATCGTTTAATTAGAAAAATATAAAACCATGTCAGTAGAGTTGTAGTAGTTGCATAAAATAAAGACAAAATAATATATTGAAAATTGGTAGAGGCCAGAGAAATAAAAGATGAAAAAATAAATGTGAAAAAAAGCAATAGCTTTTTTGTAAAAAAAAGAGGGTCAATTAATTTAACTGCTTTAATATTGTTTAAAATATAAATGATTGTTCCATCGGAAAATTCAAAACGGGTCTCTTTTTTTAAAGTTACACGGTATTTTTTTATTGTGCTGAATAAATAATTATGATTGTCTACAAATATAGAATCGTCTTTGATCTCAGCCTTTGTGTATTTACCATTAAATAAGATCTCCACCACTCGGGAATTTAACCATTGCACGCCATGTCAGTTTGCGATAACAAGATTTCTTTTTTCAAAATCCTTACTCTCTTTATTAAAGATAAATATTGCACTCTCTTTTATTTTTCCTTTTTCTACTGCCACAACCAGGTAGCTGTCTGAATTAAAGACCGGTTCATGTCCATCGAGTGTGGTCATCTGGGCTTTATCTTCCGCCGAAAAATAGGCTCCGCAATCAATATGAGAATGAACAATGGAAAATAGAAAGCCTCCCTCTTTTTCAGCCTCTTCAATGGCCCGGTTCATTTTGAGCGTATCCATTAAGAAAGCATCTTTGGAAGTTCTTGGATAAGATTCAGGATCAATTTTATGATATTTGTCCTGAAGATTCTGGGCTGCAGTATAAACTTCACGGCCATCGTTATATTTGATTACCCATCCGCAGCTCTCCAGAGGATATTCGCTCATGGCGTGGTTGTAAATTTCAAGCATGGTTGTTCGTTCAACAGTTATACTCATATTTATTTCAATTCCTTTATAAAATTAATGACCTCTTCTGAATGTACTTTCACCTTTACCTCGGGGTAAGATTTCAATACAACTCCATTTTTAATAATGAACGTAGATCTTGCGATTCCCATATAGACCCGTCCATACAGTTTTTTTTCCTGCCATACTCCAAATGCCTCTGTGATTTTCCCTGTATCATCTGAAACAAGCGGAAACTCCAGAGACTGTTTTTCAATAAAACGGCAGTGCGATTTAATATTATCACGCGAGCAGCCAACAACCAGCACATTCAGTTTTTTAAAAATTTTGCTCTCTTCTTGAAAAGCCCTTGCTTCGACTGTACAGCCTGGGGTACTGTCTTTAGGGTAAAAATAAAAAACAACCAGACCCTTTTTCCATAAATCATCAAGCTTAATGCGTTGACCATCTGGATTATCTGTAATTGATTTTGAATCAACGATAATTCCCTCAAGTCCTTTGGGAACTTTTTCACCTTCTTCTAACACAAGGCCAATTTTTACCCACTTATTAGAGTGTCATCTAAATTACCGAAAAAATATCTGCCGAAAATAATAATTTATTACAGATGGTTTTTTTCAAGCAAAGGTTTGAATCTGAAATTTACCAAAAACCGAAAATTCAATATGAAAGAAATAACATATATTTAAAAAAATAATAATTCTCTTGTTGTCTCTATAATGATAATTCAGTATACTGTAGATATGACAATTTATGCAGCAGCCATAACCCTGATTATGGTAATGGACCCTTTTGGTAATATTCCCTCATTCATGTCGATTCTGGGTAATATTGACCCTGCACGCAGAAGAGTGATCATTGTAAGAGAGATGGTGATCGCACTTTTTATTCTGCTCTTTTTTCTGTTTTTTGGAAAATATATTTTATCAGGTCTGCATCTTACCGAATCAGCCCTCACTCTTTCAGGAGGCATTGTACTTTTGTTTATTGCAATCAAAATGATATTTCCTGTACCCGGTCTGGTGAATGTTGTCAACAGTATAGAGGAGCCCATGGTGGTTCCTCTGGCGGTTCCTCTTGTGGCAGGCCCTTCGGCAATGGCAGTGGTAATACTTTTTTCAACCAGGTATCCTGAGCAGATGGACCGATGGTTTTTTGCCCTTCTTTTTGCATGGGCGTTTTCATGCGTAGTACTTATGTTTTCTGACTGGCTGGCCCGTTTTCTGGGTACACGCAGCATAAAAGCAATTGAGCGTCTAATGGGAATGATTTTGACTGTGCTGGCTGTTCAGATGATTCTCTCGGGAATTGAAAATTTTATTCATAACTTATAAACCTGCCTGGTAGATATCGGGGGATAAGCGGAGGCTCTCCCTGCGCCACTTTTTGGGGCGCGGGGAAGCCAGAGCGAAAGGGGGCCACCCCTTTTTAAAAAATCAGAATAAAAAAATGGGGTCGCCCTTGACCGCCTGAAGTTTCCCTGATGCGAAAACAGAGATTATTTTTCCGCAAGAAGATTTCATTTCAAAATGTACTTTCGCAAAAAAATGTTATTTTTGCAGAAATAGATAAAGTGGTTTGTTCGCATGGCAAAATAACCTGTCGCTGATTTACAGAGACGAGCAGAGACGAAAAAGGCATTGTAAACTATTCAGCGAGACAAAAAAATTTTACTGGACTTTTTCAGTGCAACCTCTATAATAGTTTAAAATTAAATATGAATTTCAATTGTTTCAGGAAAGTAGCTAAAATATTTTCATACAAACCGGCGAAATTCAAGATGAATGTAAAGGGGCAAATATGGCTGAAGTCGCTGCAAAAAAAGAAAAACCGCGTACGGCACTGGTGATTAGTGGTGGAGGATCAAAGGGTGCATTTGCTGTTGGAGCGGTGGATTATTTAATGCATGTTAAAAAAATAAAATTTGATATATTGTGCGGAACAAGCACCGGTGCGCTGATTTCAGGGTTGATTGCATCGAACAAAAGCGAAATGCTTCGTTCTCTTTATACCTCTGTTTATACAAAAGATATTATTACGAAAAGATTTCTTCCGGCCGCACTTCTTTTTTTTGATTCTCTTTATTCCACAAAGCCCCTTGAAGCATTGATAAAAAAAAATATAACCGGGCAAGACGGCCCCACTATTTTTAACTCTGAAATTCAGATGTTTTTAACAACAATGAGTTTACAAAGCGGAAAAACTGTTTATTTTCAGACCGGGCCCGAATCAAAAAAATCTTCTAAGTATGGAGTATATCACCTGAACGATTATAAAAAACTACTTGATGCGCTTCTGGCTTCCTCATCGCAGCCGGTACTGATGTCCCCTGTTTCGATTGATACCGGAGTCTATACTGATCAATATGTAGATGGTGGGGTAAAAGATGTTGCACCTTTAAGAGTTGCCATAGATAACGGGGCAACAGAGATTTATACTATTTTGCTGAACCCTGCAGATTTTCCCCGTGAAGAAAAAAAATTCGATCATATTATGCCTATTGCCGGCAGAACTCTTTTTGCCATGTGCCAGGAAATTATGGAAAATGATATCAATATATGTCAAGAGACCAATGACAAGATTGATAAATATAGCATCTTGGGTTCCAATATTCTGGATAATCCTTATGCAGTAAAAAAGAAGATCAATCTGCATATTATACGACCTGCAAAACCTATTGATGGCGGAGATCATGGTCTTCGTTTTGATCCTAAAGAGATGAAGGTGATGGTTGAATCTGGTTATAAGACTGCAGAAAAGATGTTTCCTTGATATGAATTGATTTGTTTTCTTTTTTTGGTAAAAAATTATATCGCATAGAAAAGCTGCAATATAATACGATCAACAGAAATTGAGTTAAAAATAGAGGACATAATTTTCTTTTTGTGAAAATGTCGCATCGATGCGTTAAAAAAATTTGTATTCCATTTGTAAAAAAATATAAATACATTAGAAAATTACAATATTCTTATGCCGATATCGAAAAACTTTAATATACTGAATTTTAAAGGAATATTATGAACAGTATAACCTCAACAAGAAGAAAAAAACTGGAAGATTTTGTCGCAGAAGCGAGAAAATCAGTTCCGGAAATTTTTCCGTGGGATTTAAAAGATTACCTGGATCAGGGAAACACCCCTGTCTTACTCGATATTCGTGAGCCTTATGAGTTTGATAAAATGCATATTAAAGGATCAGTTTGTGTACCCAGAGGAATTCTCGAAACAGCAGTCGATACCGGCTTTCGTGATACAATACCCTGGCTGGTTGAATCGAGACAAAAAGAGATCATATTGCTCTGCAGGTCTGGAAACAGAAGTCTTCTTGCTGCAAAAACATTGCAGGAGATGGGGTTTGAAAATGTACGCTCACTAAAAACAGGAGTTCGCGGCTGGTCAGATTTTGAGCTCGAGCTGGTTGATTACAAAGGAGAAGTAATTTCTTTTGAAGAGTCTGAAGCGTATTTTTATGGAAATAGTCAAACTTTGTAATGTTTGTTGAATTAAATTTTTAATAATATTTATTTCACTCAAATTTTTGAATAGTTAGTTAGAGCTTTAGCGAGTTTCTACGATTCTACTTTACCTATACAATCACTTCTTTGTGCGGTCATTATAACACTACTGGAAGCATACATTGAAAGTTTATTTAAACAAAAGCAATAAAAAATTAGTGGGGGCAATTTCTATTCTTGCATCAGCTTTTCTTTTTTATATTGCTACATTCTTTGTGAAACTGGGGGCCCCTGAAACTTCGGGTGATAGTATTATTTATATGGCTATGCGGTTCTGGCTGGGATATCTCTTTATATTATTCTGGTACAGTCTGATTAAAAAAACCTCTTTGAAACAAATGAAAGTGGTAAATCGAAAATGGTTATGGCACAGGGCTTTCTGGAATATGGCTGCAGTGATGTTTTTTTATCTGGGTGTAATTTATGGAAGTCTCACGGGTGCAAATATTTTAAATATGACATATCCTGTTTTTGTTGCAATTTTATCGATATACTTATTAAATGAAAAACCTGATATAACTACATGGTTATCGGTTTTATTTTCTGTTCTGGGTACCTATTTTGTCCTTTTGGGTAGCGGGGATTCTTCTGGGTTAACTGCACGACCTGGTGAAATATTTGGTCTTTTATCTGGAATTACAGCGGGAATTTCCATTGTAGCGCTCAGGATAATTCGTATAACAGATACAACAGAGGCTGCCCTTTTTTATAATTTCAGATTGGGATCATGGTGCACATTTCCTTTTGTAGTGTATTATTTTATTAATCGCGGTACAGGCGAGCCTTTACAAAGTTTTTATTATCCTCTGCTTTCGGGGGTGAGCGGAATTTTAGGTCAGGTGGCTTTGACGTATGGTTTTAAATTTGTAACAGCAGTTCATGGATCGATTCTTTCTGCAAGCCGTCTCTTGTTTGCTGTATTGATTGGTTGGGTATTTTTTCGCTATGAAGTTAATGTATACAGTGTATCTGGTGCAGCTGTAATTTTTATTGCAAACATTATGCTGGTAATACGTAAAAAAGAAACAATATAAGATAGTTGCTGTTTATTGCATCGTTTCCGCTTTCACAAGTACGGTTGCTGTTATTAATGGCCGATGATTAAAACCAAAATCGAAGTTCATACAGGCGAAATTGTATACCGTGACAATTTTGTTTTTATTGATATATTATTGAAATAAAGTCTGTTGACAAAATTCTTTATCATTTTGTTATAAAATAATTCTATGTATATATTCACCGTTGTACACCATAATGTTTTTAACATAATATAACTCATTTTAAGAAATATACAAGATAGTAGTTGCCAAAATATATACAGTATTTTTCTTGTTTTATGGCAACTAACAAAAAAAATCAATCCCTGAAACAGGAAAGCAGTAAAGAAACAGGTAATACAAAAAAGAGTTCAGCAAGTAATAATGCATTAAAAAACAAAATAGATAATTCAGATAGAATTGAAATTGGTAAACAATACCAGAATATTTCGTTTTTAAAATCTCTTTTTGTTGTACCTGTTATCTACCTACCTTTGTTTACGCTTCCTTTTGTATTTTTAAGTGCATATTTGTCTTATGCGCATCTGATGTTAATGGGCGCAAAAAATGTTAAAAAATACAGAGATTTTTTACCAGACAAGAACAGCCACCGGTATAAAAAAGAAAATCAGATAGTAATGACAAAAAGAAATTCTGCTGCAGTCTGGGCAGGAAGTAAGCTATTCTGGCAGTTTAATTGTTCTTTTTATTGTCCGACCAGCGTAGCGATATTTTCCTGGCATTCCTATCTGGTAAAGGCCGTTGAAAATTTCTGGTGCCCGTTTTATCATCAGAAAAAAGATCAATATACAGACGCACCTATAGACTATTCATATTGGCATGAACAAGAGGAAAATAAAAAACATCTTCATCCTGAGGATCGTGATAATCCCATCTGGAATAAAGATGCATAAAATGTTTAAATAAAAAAGATTAAAAGTTTTTACACAGCTTAAGAAAAATTATAGGGTTTTTTGTTGTAGACAGAGTTTGCGCAAAAAGCCCCGATAAATTTGAAATTCGTTCATAAGCATATTGTTTATTTTCTGCTACTGATGGAGTGTGTATATTTGTCTGATAGCTATAAATCTGATTTGATCTGGCTTTTTAGATCAATAATTTTTACTGGCAAATCTGATTTACCGTAAATTATTTTTACGGTAGAATCTTTTCCCGGATTTTTAGCATAAAGAATTTCATGGATCATTGACAACATTGTATCACCTGATTTTCCTTTTAATGTAAGAACAAAGTAGTTTTCGTGGAGCTTTCTTTCAGAAATGATTCCAATCTCTGCTTTGGTAAGGATATCACTAATTCCTTTTGTGATAAAATTGTAAAGATGCAACATCTCATCCTTTGTTTTATTTTCATCGGTGTGCCAAATTATTTCTACAATATCTCTTTTGTATAATTCTTCAAAATAGCTGCTGTCCGCATTTTTCATGGATAATGTCTGCATAAAAGCTAAAAATCCCATACCCAGAGGGAGGCCTAAAAAGCCCAGTAAATACATTACTTTTTTTGCTGTCTCTTTTTTCATAATACATCATTCAGAATGATGATGTGGAGAATAGAAATAATTTATAACCGGTGTTTCCAGGTTATCTGAAAATTCATTCGGTAATTCCACAGAGCAGATATGAAGATACCCAGTCCGTTTGCAGCATAAATATTTATAGCCCATTGGCTGCTCAGCAGCATGGCAATAGAGTAGTTTATTAATGATCCGGCAAGGCAAACAAAATGAAAGGTTATCAAGCCAACAAGAATTTTACCCACGCCATTAAGCTTGTAATCAGAAAATGTCCAGAGATTGTTTAATATAAAATTGCTTATAATGCTCAATTCTATACCAGCCATAATTGCTGTTGAGTCACTTGTGTTGATAGACCTGCAATAATATAAAGCACCTTGATTAACAAACACACCGCTCATTCCGACAGAAAGGTATTTGATGATTCTGAGAGGAATATATATGCCCAGTGTGCGCCTATATAATAAGATTATCTTGTCTATATTACGTGTAGTAAACTTATTTTGCTTTTTTGATTGCATCTTGAGTTTTTAATTTTCCTTTGGGCATCTATATAAAGCAAATCTCTCAAAGTTTTCGGGTGTTAAAAAAGCACAATTTTTTGGTAAAATACAGTTATATTTCTTATCAAGTAATATTGTATCGGGATTAACCCATGTTGCTTTAAAAAATCTTTGCATATTTGCCATCAGACCCCAGTCCTTTGACATTTTTGCATCACAGTATTTTATGGCAATTCCATCTGATATTAAATATTTGTTTTTATAAAAGTCATTATAGAATTCCCTGTACCTTACTGGATAATCAATCAATGCCAACGAGACAACAATTGCTCCAGAAAAAATGGCTATCGAGCTTTTAAAAAAAAATTTTTTCAGTTTTTCGTTTTCCTTTAGTTTTTGCTCGAGATAAAAAAAGATCGGATTAAAAAAGAGGGTAATCGATAATGCGTAATAGGGCAAGGATGTGACGATATAGTATTTTCTATATTTTGAAGACAAGATAAGAGGTATTGACGCACTGATACCGATTAATAGAAATAACAGCGATTCTCTGTTTTTTATTATTAATGCGGAGTTTCTTTTTTTAATGAAGATTGCTGCAATTGAAATAATAACGAAAGGAACAAGAAGTTCGTTCAAAAGGTAGTATAACAGCATCCACGAAGAGCCACTTTCTCCGGCAGCGTTTCCGCTTATGCTTTTTACAAGTTGTTTATCCAGATAAAGTGTTAAAAACTTTTTTGCTTCTTCAGGAAGAAAAATTAAATATAACGTAATAATTAAAGCAAATGATATATAAAAAGTATCAAATACTGCGGTAGAAAATTTTTGCTTTTTGACAAGCCATTTGATACCCGGTAATGCCAGTGGAAATATTACTGCAGGATTTTTAACAATGATTCCAAATGCTAATATTACTCCCGACAATAAAAAATAAACCGGTCGTCTGAAGGGCAGTTCATATTGTCCTGCGGATTGCAAATATACAGCAAGCAGTGAAAAGACAACAAGGCTGTTTTCGAGCATATTGTTGCTGAAGGACCATGTAACCATGGGCATAAATGCTAAAATCAGAATAGAGGGCCAGACTCCACTTAGTTTATCAGTTTGATTTTTCAGCTCGTTTTTCCAGATTTGGTGCATTAGAAAAAACATTAGAACAGAACAAATCAGACCATAGATGCCATCAATCAAGTGGCTGTTTCCCATAATTTTATATACCCAGGATTGAAGCCAGAAACCAAGAGGAGGATGATATGGGAAAATTTCATTTGGATAATAAGGGTGAAAAGGTTTCCAGAAAGTACCCATTTCGTCTGCCATATTGCGGGCGATTGAAGCATAGATTGTTCCATCAAGAAAAAGGCCAAAGGTAAAAAGACGAGGAATCAACAAAAGGAAAAAAAATGAAATTGAAAAATAAAATATAATATTTTTAGCGTTATTGTCTTTTAAATTCATCTTAAAAAGATGAGAATCTTTCAAAATATGGTGTAAAGACATTTTCCCTCCGCATGTACTAATTCATATTGGTCTATTGATGTTATTTTTTTCTTTCTCGGTAATTGAACCAATCAAGGCCTCTGATTTTTTTTAATGCTTTTTACATTAAATAAATTATAATTTAATTAAGCTGATGAATCGGAATTTTTCTGATATTATAAACGAAAATTTATATGCTTACTTCCATATAAATCCATGTGACCTGCCTTTGAGAACTTCTTCATTAAAATCATTTCTACAGACAAATGAGAACCAAACCTTGAATCTTTTTTTCTGTTCAATGACTTTATCAATATGACCTGTGCATGTTATATTTTCATTTTCATAGACACCTTTTTTAAACTCAAATACCATTTCTGTTGCAATGAAATTGAGATCGCCTCCGAGTTTGGTCGGTAGTGTTGCGACCAACAGACCATGTGCCAGTAACCTTTCACCATTTACATGGTGCACTCCATAGTCCTTACTGATTCTTGCAAATTCAATTATATCTTCACGTGATATATGTCTTGAATAATCTATGGTATCACCGGCTTCTGGTTTTTTACTCATAACTGTATTATGTTGTGGATATTATTATCAAATGCAACCATTTTAAAAGCTCTATTTTCTCTGGATTAAAGCAGTAATAAAATCCTGCAAAAAAGTTCAGATGAATGGTTCAAAAAATGCCAGATAAAAGGTGTTTCAGAGGATACTTATAGCTTGTTCACTATTTTTTGTCGAGTTTATATATTGGTTATAAACTGGTCGTATACCTGTAAATCAGTGTTTTATCAAGAGGAAATCAGGGAGTACGAAAGCTTTTCCTCATCAATGTATGTTTCAGGTTTACATAAAGGCAGATCCAGAATAATTTCAGTTCCATGATCATCAAGACTGACCTTTTGTTCCCTGGATGAGATGCTGATATTTCCGCCATAATGAGATATAAATTTTTTTACAAGAGGCATGCCAAAACCAGTACCCTGTTCGCCCTTTGTACCTTTTCTTGTTGTTGGCTTGCTTGTGGAAAAAATATTTTTTATAAGTGATTCGGGCATACCAATTCCATAATCGCGTACGGATAGTGTAATAAAATCTTTATGTTTATGGGCAGAAGTAGAAATATAAATCTCTGAATTTGGAAATGAGAATTTAATCGCATTTGTCAGAATATTGTTTATAACAGAATTTATAAAGGAGGTTCTTTCCACATAAATTGTAATATTTTTATCAATCTGAACATTTAGCTGTAAATTCTTTTCTGATAGTTTTGATTGAATGATACTGATCGAATCATGTAACAACAAGTCCAGGGAATGTGGTTTGAGTTCCAGCTCTACTTTATTTTCATCAAGAGCCACAATTGTTCTTACGAGGTTTATCATTTCCATGCTGTTATTCATTGCTGCTTCAATGTGTCCTTTCATCTCTTCCCAGAATTCAGGAGTATCTTTACTCATTTCAAGTATGCTTACTACGAATCCTATCGGATTTAAAAGGTCATGGCAAAGAATATGAATCAGCTCTTTTTGTTCCTGGCTGATTTTACTTATAGTATCCTTATTTTGTTTCAGCTGCAAATGTGTTTTAATTCGAACCTTTAAAATGTCGGGGTTTATGGGCTTTGTAATGTAATCAACAGCACCAAGTTGTAGCCCCTTGGTTTCGTCTTTTGTATCAGCCTTGGCTGTCAGAAATATAACTGGAATATCCCGGGTCATTTCATCTTTTTGCAGGTGTCTGCAAACTTCATACCCGTCGATACCGGGCATCATTATATCAAGCAGAATCAGATCAGGAACAGGTTCATATTGGGCTATTTCAATGGCTTTTTCACCGGTAGTTGCAATTTTCAGGCGATAATCGTTTTTTAATATTGCAACCAGTAGATCAATATTTCCTTTTGTATCATCTACAATAAGCAGGGTTTTATTATAAAGACTTTCCATTCCTTCTCCTTGAATCAGGGGCAAACAAATCTCTGAACTTGTTAAAAATATTTTATAAATTATGAATAAAAAACATTTATTAGCTAATGTTTATGACGGTACTATAGTATATTCCACAACACGCACCTGAAGTTGCCTGTATTAAAATCTTCAGAAGACAATTCAGGATTTTGGTTGACATGACTAATGTGTAATATAAATTTAATCATGAAAATTGCAAAAAAGATAGTTCTTTCGGTCGTTGGTTTATTTTTAGTGATTGTTATTGGCCTCGGCATAGCAATAAAAATAATTGTTACAAAAGATTTTGTTGCTACTCAAATTGAAAACCAGATCAATGGACGTGTGGAAATTTCTGATATTTCGGTACCTCTCTGGGCAGTATTATCTGGGGTAACTATTGATGGATTCAAGATAGGCTATAAAGATGCTGAAATGAAGAAACCGATGGCAGAGCGTGCGTTAATGAAAAAAGAGGTAATTGGCTTTAAACAGTTTAATTTCAAAATTGCCGCAGGAAAACTTATAACCAGTTTTGGTAAAAAAATAGAGTTAAATTCTTTATTAATAGTGGAGCCTGTTGCCCATATAGTTTTATATGAAAAAGGCGGAAATAATTTGACTGCGTTGTTATTAAAAGAGAAACCCGCTTCTGCAGAAGAAAATTCTCAACCAGTCAAGAAAGAGCAAAATGAAAAAAAAGAGCAAAGTAATAATGAAAAACCATTTTCGGTTAAATCTTTTTCAACGGTCATTCGTATGGGTGAAATCGGAATTAAAAATGGGTCTTTTACGGTAAATATTCAAAAATTTCAGAATACACTTTCTTTGGCAAATATGAACCTTTTGTTAAAAGATATTGTTATCGATACCCAGAATCTTGATAAGCCTGAATTGAACCGTGTGAATTTGATCGTCGGCATGCTTGTCAAAATGGATGAAAATAAAAAAGCAAAAGGTGTTCAATCGTTTGCTATAGATTTTGCAGCAGATGGAAGGATTGCCCCATTTGATGCTAAAACTGGTTATATAACCGAATATATGGAATTAAACGCCAGCCTTCATAAAGGTACATACTTCACAGGATTAGCTATTCTGGAGAAATTTAAGAAAGAGACAGATGAGTTGAAAAAAGTCAACATTAAAATGGATTTTCTTAAAGAACGTATGGAGTTAGGCCAGGATGCAAAGTCAGCGATTATTTATAATAATGGTGTGGTTACTTTTCGAGATGAGCCGGTCCTCGTAACGGAAGATGCGGATGTAAAAGTTATAAAAGATTCATGGTTAAACATTAAAACTATGAAGCATGAGATGTCTATTGATTTTAATTTAAACAAAAGACATACACCTGTAATTGAATCTCAGGTTGATAAAGGAGTTGAACCGGTTCTTTCTGCTGCATTAAAGGTATTGCCATCTGCAGTAAAAACTTTAGTCGGTGATAAACTAAAAACAGAAACTGTCAGGAATTCTATCTTAAAACCTGCACGAAATGAAGAAAGTGGTCAAATTATGTTATCACTTCTTTCAAAAGAAGATTTTGCTTCACCAGTTGTAAAAATGACAAAACCCCAGTTTATGAGTTTTAAAGATGCGGTGCAGGCAGGAATTAATGAAGTCAAGGGTTCAGCTTCAGGTGCGATAAATGAACAATTAGATAAAGCAAAAGCTGAGGCTGATAAAGCCAAAGCTGAAGCAGAAGCCAAGGCAAAGGCTGAGGCTGATAAAGCCAAGGTTGAGGCTGAAGCCAAGGCAAAAGCGGAGGCTGACAAACAGGCTGAAGCGGCCAAAAAAGAGGCTGCCAAAAAGGGTACCGATCAACTTAAAAAGTTAAAATTTTAATTATTCCTGGATGTTAACTAAAAGAATTATTCCATGTCTTGATGTTAAAAACGGAAGAGTTGTAAAAGGGATTGAGTTTCTTAATCTTGTTGATGCAGGAGATCCTGTTGAGAACAGCATTGCCTATGAGCAAGAGGGTGCCGATGAGCTTGTTTTTTTAGATATTACAGCATCCTCTGACCGTAGAAATATTATACTAAACCTTGTAAAAGAGGTTTCAGAGAAGTTATTTATACCCTTTCTTGTAGGAGGGGGTATACGTAACGTGGAAGATATTCAAAAGATCTTGAGTGAAGGGGCTGACAAGGTAGCGCTGAATACTGCGGCTTTTGAAAATCCTGCTGTATTAACAGAAGCAGCCTTGCGTTTTGGAAGTCAGTGTGTTGTATGTGCAATTGACGCCCGTTTTAATGGAGATTTTTACGAAGTTTTTTTGCATGGTGGAAGGACAGCAACCGGAGTTGATGCAATAAAGTGGGCCAAAGATGCTGAACAAAGGGGTGCGGGTGAAATTTTACTTACCAGTATGAACAGGGATGGCTCCAAGAAAGGGTTTGATCTTGAATTAACCGGGGCAGTGGCTTCAAGTCTGAGAATACCTGTTATAGCATCTGGTGGAGCGGGCAATATGGAGCATATGTATGAAGCTTTTGCTTCTGGAGCCAGTGCAGCTTTGGCGGCATCAATTTTTCATTTCAAGGAAATAAATATCGGAGAGTTAAAAAAATATCTTTCAGAGAAAGGGTTACCTGTAAGGTTATTGGCGGAAAACTCCAGCAATATTTAATGATAACAATTTTCTTTTATGCGGGCGTTTAAAAGTTCTTTTGTAGGGTTTTAATATATAGAAATATTTTTTTAAAAGGAAAAAATTCTTGTTATGGTATAGCTTCATATTCTTTAGGAATATGATAAACAAGTTTTTACCAATATTTTTTATTTTTATATGGGGGTTTCAATGTTCTTCTGTTCCACATTACGGGACAAACAAGACGACTCCTGAGGAAGAAAAAGTTCATGTAATTCTAGATGAAAAGTTTATATTGAGCTCTATGAAGGGAAAAGAGACAAAAACAATAAACAATATTACCTCAAATTATCACTTTTTTACTACGACAGGAACTTCTTTTACAATTAGAGCCCATTATAATGATAAACTTAATCTTTTTTATTCAGATGATCAGCCTGTAAGAACTGATGTTTCCGGAATGTCTTTGCTCCTTTTATGTGCAGATATCGAAGAGCCGCTTGTTGACAAAAATAAATCGGATCAATATTTTGTAAAAGTACAAATACGGCAAAAAACAGTAACAGATTCTGCAATAAAGAACTTAATAGTAAACGGAAATAAAATAAATCGTATTGAGTATCATAAGGTATGCGACATCAAATAAAAACTATTAAAAAAGTATAATGATTAAACAAATTGAATCAGGCAATTGGGTAAAAGTAATAAATTCTGTTTTGTTCAATATTGGAGGAGTTACTTCTCTATCCAGACAATCATTATTTTATCCTGTAGCAATAGTAATAGGCCTGGGGTTTGCCCGTTTGATTGATACTGTAATATTGTACTCAATGAATGACAATCTGCAGGTGGAGAGAGATGGTCGGAATGGAGCGATGAAAAGAGGCGGAGAGTATAGAAGAATAAGTAATAATGTTCCTGACGATACGAATGCTTTGCTGGGTGGTCACCTTTTTCAATTGGCTCCTGTAGCCAGTTCAACACCAGAAGCCGCATCACTTCCGCCCGTTGATTTCAGTTTGATTGGAACCCTGGAGGGCGACCCCTCTTTTGCCCGGGCAGTTTTGCGTTTGAGCGGTTCAAGTGAGCAACCGATGGAATATGCTATTGGTTCTATGGTTGGTTCATCTAAAATAGTTGGTATTGGGCGTGAAAAAATCTGGATATTGATTAATGGAAAAAAAGTCAAGGTTGAAGTTGGAGAGAATTTAAATCAGGTGAATCAACCTTCAGCGGAACAATCTTCACCTGCGGCAGGAACAATAACCAAGGTTTTGACAAGGCAGGAGGTTAATGAAAAGATTCTCGGTAATCCCAATGCAATTTACCAAGGGGCTTCTTTTGGTCCTAATCTGGTAGATGGTAAAATTGATGGATACAAAATCCATAAAGTTAATCCAGGGCATATTTTTTATGAGTTAGGGGCCAGATCAGGGGATATAGTGAAATCAGTAAATGGTTATCAATTGTCAGATACAGAACGGATGTTTGAGTTGTGGAAGTCTATAAAAACAATGCCCAGTGCAGATGTGGTTATTCTACGCAATGGACAAATCATAAATTATAATTTTCAAATCAGGAATTAAATGTAAATGAAAAAAATATTCATCGTTATAATATTAATATTCTCAAAAGTGGTCTTTTCTGAAGAGAAAGAAAATAATTTTGACATAAAAAAAATTCAGACTGAATTTAATGCAAAAATCCGCAAGTATACGCTCAATAATGGTATAAGGGTAATTTTATTAAGAAATAAAACCAGTCCCACGATCGCCTGTTACTTAAAAATCGGAGTTGGTTCAGCAGATGAGCCTTTCAATCAGGCAGGCACTGCACATTTTCTGGAGCACTTGCTGTTTAAAGGTACAGATACCGTGGGTACAAATAATTTTGATAAAGAAAAGATTTATTTAAAAGAGATTGAAATTTATGGAAACCGTATAGATCGAATTCAAAGAGAGTTAAATGATCCGTTGATTTCCCAAGAAACACGAAGATCTCTTGAAAAGGAACTTTCTGTTGCTGAGAAGCGGCTCGAGATATTTCAAAAATACACAGAAAAGTTTGTTGTCAGTGAAGAAGATTCTCATATTTATTCTCTTGCGGGCCAAACAGGGTATAATGCATATACCAATACTGATGTAACAAATTATCAGATAAAATTACCATCGAACAGGCTTGAATTATGGGCTTATATGGAATCAAACAGATTTCTAAATCCAGTTTTCAGAGAGTTTTATTCTGAACGCAAGGTAATAAAAGAAGAGCGGAATATGCGCTATGACAGTAGACCATCTTCTTTATTATATGAACTGTTTAACAAGACTGCATATGGAATGAGTCCATATGGAAAGCCTGTAATAGGTTATGCTGAAAACATTTTACAACTTACGCTTGAAGACACCCAGAAATTTTTTAAGGAAAATTATATTCCATCGAAAATGGTGATTGCAATTGCCGGGGATATTGAGTTTGATGAGGCTATTTTAATAATAAAAAAACATTTTGAAAAAATTCCTGACAAGTCTCCTCCAGGATTTCCCTCAATACCGTATCAAAATTCTCAAGGAAAAAAAACGGCAATACTTGAAGCTGAATCAACCCCCTATCTCTTAACAGGATGGGCCAAAGGCAGGGAAATTGATCCGGAAAATGCCGTTTTTGATGTTCTTCAGAATGCTTTGACTTCCGGTCAAAATTCCAGATTGGTACAACGCCTGATTATTCGTGACAAAATTGCCTCGGGTGTAGAGGCCTATAACGGGCTTCCAGGTGGTAAGTTGCCGAATCATTTTGTAATCTCGGTCAATCCATATAGCGAAAAGGATTATGAGCGTGTTCAAAATATTATTAAAGAAGAGATTGCTAAAATTGGAATAAATGGATTAGAGGAGAGTGAATTTATTAAAATAAAAAACAGTTACTTTAAATCTATCATTAATTCTCTGGATTCCAATGCAGGCATGGCGGAGCTTTTATCTTATTATGAACTTATATATTTCGATTATAATGAATTATTTCAATACCTTGCAAAAATTGAGAAAGTAAATAATGAGCAAATTAAAGAAGTTATTAAATCTACGTTTGTTGATAAAAAAAATACAACCGTCTGGATCAATACTCCGTTAAAGTAATTAAATTATATTAAATTACAGGCATTCTTTATGAATATTTAAGATATATGCCGAATAAATATTTTGAATAGCGGTACTTCCGGTGAAATTTCCGGGTTTAAGTTTTTCTATATATTTTTCATATTCCAGAAGATATTTTTTAGCAAGTGGTTTATATGACCAGTGCCATTTCTCTTCAAGGTAACCATTCGCATATTTCTGGTTTCTTCTGGCTGGGGTCTCTTTGTAGGGCTGGCAGAAGCCATAGGTAGCTGCATTTTCTTTTAGCCAGTTATAAACCTTTAAACCCTTTCCCGTACTATATGTTTTATTATCTAGCATAGCGGATAAGCCCTGCCTGCTGAAAGAGATATCAATATCTGTTCCCCAGTGGTGCCGGCTTGTCCCTGGCATAGATGAGTAATTCAATATAATCTTTGATCGCTCTAATTCATCGAGAACTTTTTTTTTCAAATTTGTTTTATTTACAAACGTGTTGCCATTAAATTTATTTTCCCATATTGTTTTTTGCTGATCGAATGTTCTGATACCAGAGAGAATATATAAATCAATTTCATCTTTTTTTGCCGCTTCAGCCATAGCAGTAAAATGAAGATAAGCTTCTTTGTTTAAATATATATTCTCTTTTATGGCATATCTGTTTTCTATTTTTATGGCATCAGCACTTTTTTCTGGTTCGTATTTTCCTGTTAATAACAATATAATACTATTATTATTTTGCGCAAATGCCAATTTTATAGAAAATAAAAATAAAACAGGCAGTGCTATTCGATAAAATTTCTTAACCGATTGTTGATAATGCTTCTTCTTCGTTTTCAAAAATTTCAAAAAGAGATGTTAATTCTATTACATCAAAGATTCTTTTAACAGCAGGTTTCAGGTTTGATATTTTTAATGATCCACCTTTGTCTGATAATTTTCTAAGTAATGCGATTGCAACACGAAACCCTGAGGAGGACATATATTCAACATTTTTCATATTGAGCACGAGGTGATCAATACTATTTTTTTCTACTGCCTGTATTAGTTGTTCTTCAAGTTCTGCAGAAATTGCTACATCAAGCCTTCCAGAGGGATAGGCTACTGCACTATTGTTTTTTAAGACTTTAATTTCAATGTTGTTCATTTATTTTACCTGTTCACAATATTCTATTTACAAAAGGGATAGTATATAAAACGATAACGTTTGTCAATCAATTTAAAAATTTTATAGGCATAATAAGATTAATTTAATTATAAACTTACCTTTATATATTATCATCTTGACTATATAAAAAAAAATGGAAGATTGCCTGTGATGATAGGTAAAAATCTCATCGTTTCATTTACATTATCAATATTTCTCTTAGGTTGCAATAAAAAGCTGATGGAAATTGAACCCGATAATAATATTCGAAAAAATGCCCAACATATTAAATCAGGGCAGGTATTCACAGGGTCATTTTTTTCAACTAATGGCCTCGACACTGATTATGTCTATGTAATGACTGATAAAGAAGTTATGATCAAAGGAAAATTGTCCGGAGTTAAAGGGGTTGATAGTGAGATATTGTTTTTTAAAAAAGGTGAAATAAGATCTTTCAAAACAATTAATGATTCACTGGATTCTCTCGAGGAAAAATTTGGTCCTTTATTAATATCTCCACCAGGAGTGGTCATTGCTTTAAAAACTTTGCAGCCGCTGAATGATTCAAGGTATGAAAAGTTATTGTATCAGTTCGTTATTGAGTTGTTGTCGCCACCTGTTCCCGTTGAGCGAGAGCCAAATGATACCCTGGATAATGCTGAATTAATGAAAGATAATTTTATTAATGGATTTTATAATAATATATATACTTCTCATAATGATACGGAGGCTGATTACTTCTCTTATTTAATTCAAGACTCTCAAAAATACCGGGTGAGCGCAATGGTAACCGGTGTTCAAAACATAGATTCGGTATTACGGGTATATTCTGAAACAGGGGAACAAATTTTTGTTTTGGATAACGGCCTTGCCGGGGAGGCAGAAAAGATGTCTCCTATTGGAATTACCGGACCGGCAAAAATAATTTTCAGTATTAGTGCCAAAGATAATGGATACTCGGAAATAGATTATTACCAGCTTGCAGTAAATGCAGAATTGTATGATGATAAATTTGAATTGGAACCAAATGACTTGATGAATAACGGTACCCCGATCAAGGTTAACAAAGTTTTTGGGGATCTATCTTCAGGATCAGATATTGATTTTTTCTGGATTTACAATGATAGCCCTGAGTCAAGGTTATTGTCGGCAGAGCTGGCATCAAATTCTACTGCAGATCTTGCTCTTGAAGTATTTTTTGGTAAAAAAGGAGCTCCTGTTTTGTTTAACGATGCCCCAGTTGATGGGATGGAAGGTTTTGTATCAAGGTATGTAAAACCCCAGGAGACAATATATTTTAAAGTAAGTCAAAGTGATAAGAGCAATAAAACACCTTCAGAATATTCATTGAATAGCTGGTTTTCTGATTATGAACCTGGCATGGAAAAAGAGAATAACGATACGACAGAGAGTGCTAATGTCATTTCAGTTACAGAGCCAATAAAAGGGTTTATAAGCCCTAACAAAGACCAGGATTATTTTAAAATTGATTTAACAAAACCAGAAAGATATAAGTTATCAATAGACAGTATTGATGGATGTGTTATCTCTCTTTCTGTAATGGATAAAAAGGGAATTCGCACTGATACAGTGAGCAGCGAGCATGCTGGGTCTCCGGTTTCTATTGTGTCTATCATAGAACCTGGAGGATATACTGTGGTTAACTGTACTCTTCAGGAAAAAACACTTTACAAAACACCCTATAGTCTATCGTTTCAAAAATTGGATCCTTCATGGGAAAGCAAACAATGAAAGTTAAAATATATTTCATTTTAGCACTTTTGCTTACAGGCTTGAATTGCTCTCAATTTTTTTCAACAACACCCAGAGATAATTTATATATAAACTCCATAGATCGTGGAGATGTAGATCCAGATCAGGACACTCTGGTTTATTACAAGATATTTATCAACAAGGAGTTATCCGCTAAAACAGAAGCTGCATTATTTTTTCAATCTAAAAATAATTCACTCAGATTGCCTGAAGGTAAATATCTTTTTTTTGTTGAGCGTTGGGAGCTTGAAAAGAGAACAGGCGATGGTGGTGAAACTGTTCAGGAATACCGGCGTTCCAATAATGTATGGCAAATGGGATCACCTGTATACGTTGAAATATTAAAAGATAAATCTTTTGTTGATATCAATTTTGGTTATGATCATTCAGCTAGATCATTTTATCTGGAAAAAAATTACAGGGAAAAATAATTAATTATTTGGGCCAGAGAAGTTTTTCTTCTCTTATTCTTTTTTCGTTTAATCTTTCAAATTGTCTTGAATTTATAATATTATGAATTGAGTTTTGTATTTGTAATTTATATAAAGGATCATTGTTCATATATTGGTTTAATAATGGTTTTATTTTTTCTATCGTTTCTTTATTTAAAAAATTTTCTTTGCCATCCTTTGAAGAATCGGGTATTCTGGACCAGATGGAAACAGCTTCGGAAAGAAGGGATTCATTTTGCAGGTTTACTCCTTGCTCCCACTTGAGACGTCCTTTTTCAAATAATGCATCATTAGAGCGGTAATTTTTCGGAGAGTTTACCAATATAAAGTCAATAATCTCTTCCCTTTTTTTTGTATATAAATCAGCAAGTTCAGAATAGTTTTTAATTCCTTTTTTATCTAATGCAGGTTTATATTTTTGAACAACCCGTCTTAATGTCTCTACCCTGAGTTGCTCTTTTTTTTCTTTTGACATTTGTGGTAATATTTTTTCTACTTCAAAATAAAAACTCCATGCCCTTTGTTGAATTTCATAAATATAAAGAAGGGCAAATAATATTTCTGTCATTGTTTTTGAGCCTTTTAGCTCAGAAACCTGATTTAAAGCATTTTTTAAAAAATCTTCTTTATTCAGGTTTTCTTCAAAATAATCAAGGTAAAAATAGGTTGGATCAGAGCTGAAGGTGTAGGCAAGTCTCTGGAGATTTTCATAGTACAGCTCACGCGTGGCAACAGGAAGATCACCTTTATCAGGATCATATTTAAAATATTTTTTTACGAAATTATATAACTGTTCTTCTTTAGGTATCCGCAATGTAGAATCAAAATATTTTTTTCTTTCTTCTTTGCTGAATTTTAATACTGGCTTTCTACCGCCTGCATTTTCAGAAATAATTTTAGTCTCAATTCTTTTATCTGAAATATCACCTTCTTTCCATTTTCTGAAATTATTAATTACCTTGTTTCTCTCGTTATAGTAGTCAAGGTCTTTCGGCGCCTCTTTAATAATTTGTTTAAAGTCATTGTTTATTGTTGATAAAGTTGGAAATACCTCTTTGACTGTAATATCTTCATAATGGCGCCCTCTGTAGATGTAAGATTCACTGACATCTTTGTTTCCAATCAGATCTTCAAACTTTTGTTTAAACCCTTTTAAACCATCGGCTTTTTTCAGCTGATTTACAAGATCTCCCCATTTTTCTTTATCAAAATCAAATGACTTTGCTCCTAATTGTTGCTTACCCGATTTTTCACCTTTTGATTTAGAGTCTTTTTTTTCTGCAGAAGATTTTAAAAGTTCAATGTTTTCAAGAGTAATTTGTTGCTCTTCTGTTCCATTAGGTGAACCTTGTCTTATTTTGTTTTCAAAAAGGTCAAAACTTGATAGATATAGTGACAAATAAACAAATAAAAAAAGATGCATCCAGAATGAAATTACAAATGCAATACCTAATCTAAACTTTTCAGGATACATTATGGTCTATCTATGAGCAATTTCTCTGTTATCAAGCAAAAAATCAATAAATTCCCTAACTGCTCCCTTACCGCCATTATTCCGGCAAATATAGTCAATATTCTCTTTTATAATACCATCAGAAGCATCGGCAGGTATGCCAGAAATAGCAGCCTCTTTTAAGACTTCCATATCATTAAGATCATCCCCGATATAAGCCAGGTTAGACCACTCAAGTTTATTATCAATCAACCACTGGTCTAAAAATTTTTTTTTATCAGAAATGTTTAAAAAACAATGTTTTACTTTCAGCTCTTCCATTCTAATTTCAGTAGCCCTGGCTCCCCGTGCGCTGATTACTCCAAAAATATTGCCGGCCTTCATCCACTCTTTGATTCCATGTCCATCTTTTACATGAAAAACTTTTATAGTTTCACCGATACTGGAGTAGAAAAGAGATCCATCTGTCAATGTACCATCAATATCTGAAAATAGTACCTTTATATCATAATTTGTTTTTGTATTCATTTTGCCTTCAATCTGCTGATTTCGCGTCGTGCATCTTCCGGAGAGACTCCATCAGCCTCTGCCAGTTGATAAATTTCGATAGCAGTTTTTATTTTATGCTCTTTTTCCATTTCGATGGCTAATGTAAAGTATATCTTTTTCATATCAAGACTTTTCCGGACTCCCTGAACAGAAGCAAGCTGGTTATTGTTTTCTTCAAAATCAGATAATGCCTGATAATAAATTTGACGGCTTTCTTCTGATCGGGTTGCAATCATCTTTTTTTTCAGATCGACAAGGTTACTTTTATCTGTATTTATTTTCTGCATAAATTCAGATTCAACTTGTTTAAGATTATTAAAGTTTTTTACCGTGTCATTCAGAGAAAGAATAAGTTTATCGCTTGAGTTTAATTTTTCATATATAATGCAATATTGTGATAAACGAATAATTTGTTCTTTGATAAATAATGATTGGGTTAGGGGATTTATTTCTGTGGACATATTCTGGTTTTTCTCCATATTATCCAGAAGCTCCAGTGCTCTTTTATAGTTTCCTGTATGATGTATATAATTATCAATTATAATTTTTTTTAACAGATCTTTATTTTTGGTACTTATAGCCAGCGCCTTTTCATAAAACCAGACACTATCAACATATCGTGCTTTTTTATGATATAGCCCACCCAGAAAATTAAATGCGGCTTCTACTTTTTCAAGCGCTTCATTATTTTCTGGTTTGGCAGCTATGGGAGTTTCAAGAAATGATTCAAATGCGTATATCGCTTCATTGTCATTTCCATTTTGTTGATAAAGTTCGCCGAGTTTAAAAGCTGCGTTGCTATTGTTTTTGTTCAGGTGAAGGGCAGCCTCTAAAAAGTTTTGATATCCCCCATGTTTATTTAGTGTATACCACTCCTGAGTTTTTGTAAAATCATAGCTTTTTCCATAAAACTCTTTTTGATCGGCGACTTTTCTGCTCTCCATGATTTCGTTTTCTATTTGAAACATTAACTCTGCCATTTCCATCATCACATCAGAAGATTCGTTATTGTAATTTGACTCAAGGATGTCTATTGTAGAGGTCTGTGAATTGATTTGAGAATCTATATCATCAATAATTTTTTTTTGATTTGCCAAAGTGATTTTTCTATTTTCTGCCAGGGTAGTAAGCTCTTTATCAGTGGCACCTCCTTGTGCCTTTGTTTCTTCGAGGGTATATAACTCAATTTTTAATTTATCATATGTTTCCTCTTCTTTTTTTTTCTTCTCTTGAAGGTCGATCATATTTTGAGCAGCTGAAGATTGTTCTTTATCATTCGACAGAGAGATTCTTTCCTCGTTTACGAGATATTCTTTGCCCATTTTCAGTTTTCGGTACTTTAGAGAGTGGTTGAAATGGTTCGCAGCTTGAAACAGGTCTCCATGATTTTTATAAGCCTTCGCAAGAAGATAATGTGCTTTAAATAAATTAGGTGCATCTTTAACAAATGCAATTTCCTGGGGCTTTCTTAAAAACTCCTTGAGTAGCAATCTCTGTTCATTAGAAGACCAGTCTCTGCGGTAGTGCAAATAAGGAGAATTATCCAGTTGCTCACTTTTATTCAGAGGGGGCTGGTTTTGATTTTTATAAAATGTTTTTAACAATGCATCAAGTCGAACAATTGCCAGACCGGGGTTATCTTTAACAAGGGGCTCTGTCTCGTTTATGGTATTCCAGTCGACCTTTTCATAATTGATCAAGGAATTGGTGGTGTTTTGTTCCTGTGCAAAAAGAAAAGGTGAAAACAAAAATAAAACTATAATTGTAGAAATAAATTTCTTCATTATTTTATAATATCGGATCTCTATTTTTATATTATACTATTTTAAACCGATTTTGGTTATGAACCTGTATAAATAATTAATAAAAGATCCGGTAGATTTATTTAAAGAAGCGTGATAAACCTTTATTATATTCTGAAAATATTTTTTTAATTTCTAAATTAAGTTCATTAATGGCCATCATACCCGTTTCGTTAAATGTTCCCAGTTCAATAACAGGAATTGCTGAAGCATTCATACTGTTTAAATACTGTTCTTTATTTTTACCACTTACCGAAACCAGATATGTATGAGCGGTTTCACCCCAAAAAAAGGTATCTATATTTAACTTGCTATCTGATACTTTGGTCAATATAGAATTATCAAATTTAAAACCAATATTTTTTGTTCCATCGTTTATAGTCGCAAATATTAACTTGAACAGGGCCACCATTAAACCACCGAAAGAGAGGTCGATTGCAGACTCTACCAGTTTCAAGTCTATATTTTTTAAAATTGCATCAGCACAGATTTTTTCATTTTCAAGACTCAGTTGCGGCAAAATATTAGAATTTTTTTGCGCAATAATTTGAGCATATAAAGAAGGCTCAATTGCTGGTTGAAAAAAGCCGGTTAAAAAAAGACATGAATTATTTTTAACCTGACATGATATTGCATTGTTAATATTGTCTATCAATCCGACCATTCCAATGGTGGGAGTAGGTAGTACAGGACCCTCCTTGGACTCATTGTAAAAAGAAACATTGCCCCCTGTAACGGGAAGCTTCAGATTTTCAGCGGCAGAAGACATGCCTTTTACCGCATTTTCAAAAAAATAAAAGTTTTCAGGAATATAAGGGTTTGCAAAATTCAGGCAATTGGTTATTCCAATGGGGAGAGAACCGGTTGCTACAATATTTCGATAAGATTCTGCAATGGTATGGCGTGCTCCTTCAAAAGGATCTTTAGAGACGTACCATGAGTTTCCATCTACTGTTACTGCAATACCCTGATTTGTTTTTGGATTTTTATAGACAGCTCCATTTTGTCCAGGTCCAATGATACGCATATTTCCAATGTGTGTGTCGTACTGCTCATACACAACCTGTTTGGACGCAAAATTTGGATGAGAAAAAATCTGAGTCAGTATTTTTTCAAAAGAGCTAATATCTTTTTGCAGTAAACTTTTTTCAAAAAAATTCAGTGTAAAATTTTCCCTGTTTTTATCTAAATAAGCAGGTCTGGAAATTTCCCGTTTGTAACGTGGAGCACCTTCTGAATTTACAGTAAGATATTTTGCCGGAATATCTGCATAAAGTGTTCCATTGTGAAAAACTCTCAGATTTTTTGAGGCGGTTATTACTCCGACTTCTGCACAATCGAGTTCCCATTTATAAAATAACTGTTTTGTTTCTTTCAGTTTCGAAGGCTCGACAATCATCAGCATTCTCTCCTGGCTTTCTGAGAGAAGATATTCAAAGGGAAGCATATGTGTTTCGCGGGCTGGAACTTTTTCAAGATGCAAATCCATTCCGACATTACCTGATGATGACATTTCACTTGAAGAACTGAGCAGCCCCGCGGCCCCCATGTCTTGAACTGCAACAATCAGTTTTTTACCGATGCACTCAAGAGTTGCTTCCATTAATAGCTTTTCCATAAACGGATCACCGACCTGTACAGCACTACGTTCCTCTTCAGATTCATCAGAAAGATTCTTTGATGCGAAACTTGCCCCATGAATTCCGTCTCTGCCTGTTTTTGACCCAACATAAAGAACTATGTTACCAGGTCCTGAGGCCCGTGCCGATGCCATATCAGAGATCTCTGCAATCCCTACTGTCATTGCATTGACAAGGGGGTTTTTGCTGTAGCTGCTATCGAAAAAAATCTCTCCACCTGCGCATGGAATGCCCAGGGAGTTGCCATAATCACCGATTCCTTTTACAACCTCTTTCAGTAAAAAGCAATTTCGATTTTCTTCAGGGCTGCCAAAACGCAGCGAGTTTAAAGAAACAAGGGGACGTGCGCCCATGGTAAAAATATCCCGCATAATTCCGCCAACACCGGTAGCCGCCCCCTGGTAGGGTTCGATGGCAGAGGGGTGGTTATGAGATTCAATTTTAAAAACAACAGCCTGCTTATCGTTAATTTTTAATGCACCTGCATTTTCTTCACCTCTTGCAGCAAGTAAAAGTGGTGATTCAGAGTATAACTCTTTAAGTAATAATATGGAGTTTTTATAAGAACAGTGTTCAGACCACATTCCCGAAAACATGGCTAATTCAGTGAATGTGGGTTGGCGACCAAGCTTACTCTTGATCATGGAAAATTCTTCTTCTTTTAAACCAAGTTTAATTGCCTGCTCAAGTGTTCCCGCTTGATCATTAACATCTTTTTCTGACATACGGGCTACAGGTTTATCACTATTCAAGCTGTCAAATATTGTATTAGATTAATTATGCAGTTTAAAAATTAATACCAGGTTGTTACTTGCGTTCAATTTCTGATACAATATGCTTGGCTTCTACTGTACTTATTCCAATAGAATCTATAACAGATTGCGATTGTTTGGCAAGATAGTGAACGAGTGTTGCCTTATCAATAAATTCCAGGTCAAGAAAGGCAATGCCAATTTTGACACCGTGTTTTTTTTGATATTCAAGTGCTTTTTCTACCTGTGCTTTTGTAAGTTTTCCATCTTTTGTCAACATCTCGCCTAAAAGAGGTTTCATACTTTTGGTTTTGCCACCGGGATTATTTTTATCTTCCTGAATTCTGATGTATTTCATCAGATTTTCTTCTGACAAATATCCAAGATTCACAAGAATCATACCCAGCAGGCCACCCCGTTTTTCCTGCTGTGAAAGAGCGGTTTTTAAATGTTCAGGTGTAATTACCCTCTCTTTGACTAAAAGTTCTCCGAGAAATACTTTATCGTTTTCGCTCATATGTTTTTATTGTTTGTTTAAGACCGAAAGAGAGAGATTCTCTCTTTCGGTAAATATTTGATCAAGAATTAATTACCAGCAAAGGTATCTTTAACTCTCTTTTTTAAATTTTTTCCTGTAACCTGATAAACCACTTCACAGTTTTGTTCGTCATCAAAAGTTTCTTCCACTATAGAACCGCCTTTTACGACTCCCTGAAATTCTTTTGTTAAAACAATACCTGTAGATTCCCCGTCTGAAGATCCGGTTGCTCCCTTGATTTCAGCTCCGATCATTAACTCCACCACTCGTGCCTGAGCAGCAATTAACGCAGCATTTTTAGCCTGGCTCTTTCTTTTTACAAGACCAACGGAGTCTGGATTTGGTGCGCCAAGACCACGTACCTGAAAGGTATCGTTATCAAGCCATCCCTCTGATTGGTATGATTTTCCTTTTATCTGGCTGTCTGTAGTTCCTCCGCAATTTGTGAGAAATGCCGAGACAACGAGAAAAGTTAGTAATAGTTTGAAATTTTTTATCATAGTTTTCTCCTGAAAAGTTTCTTGAAAGGATTATATCTACACGATTCTATATGGTCAACAATTTTTTAGCAACAAATGGAATTGTAAGATGAAACCGAAATGCAAATGGTATTGGTTTTTCGCGAATGAGGTGTGAATGAGACTTGAAAATTTTTAAAGTCATAACAAATTCTTATAATTTTTTTGGAATTGGTGAAAAGGCCGTTCAAAGGGCAGTACGATAAGTATGCAGAATATAGATATTGAGGTTTCGGATCTCAATATTAAAGTGTTTTTCAAGCAACGATTACAAGCCAAAAGTTGTTCGTTATCGTTTATACTCTTTATGCATATTCATCAAGAAGAAAAAAGGTCGATCATTGGCGCCTGTAATTTACCGCGTTGCGACCGCATGAATTAGCGTGAACGACTGTATGAACCTGTTTTATTGATTATCTTTGTTTATTTTATCTGCAAAGATTTTTGAATCGACGTTAATTTTGTCTATAACATCTTGAATTACACCTTCTTTATTCAGAAAATGAATCATAAAAGAGTGTGTATAGTCACCTGATTCACTTTTTTTGTATTTGAAGCTGAGTATGGCAGCCAACTCTCTGACATCGTTTTCATTTTGAGCGGTTAACATTGTCCATTTTTGGGGGCTGAGTTTTCGTTTCATCATGTATTCTTTAAGTTTTTCCGGAGTGTCGTGGTCTGGATCAATTGAGATCAGCACCAGGGCTAAATTTTTCTTAACTGATGGATTTAATTTCGACTCAATGGATTCTATTTGCGAAATTATTGCCGGACAAGAGTATGTACATGTGAGGTAGACCATGGCAAGGAGTACGTGTTTGCCAAGAAAACTTTTTAACTTGACACTCTCTTTATTCTGGTTTATCCACTCTGAATCAAGATTGTATACCGAATTTTCATTTAATTCAACAGAATGAATTTTCACTGCCGTTGCCGATATGATAATAGATATAATCATTAACAGTGATTTAAATTTCATCTTGCGCACCTGAATCCAAGATTTCTTGTTGTGTATGCTGCTTGTAAACTGCTTCGAAATGCAAGTCTCATAAACAGGGCATAGTCACTGGCATCTGAGAATCCGAGAGAACCCGAACCGCAAAACATTAACTTTTCAAGGGCAGAGTCAGCTCTTGATTCGCCTGTAAAAAAATATGTATTATAATCATCGACCCATTCCCAAATCAATCCGTGCATATCCCAGACTCCCATCTCATTTTTAAATGTTGATTTTATGTGTGGAGTTGTTTCAAGTGTGGGTTTTGAGTACCATTCCAGAATATATTTTTTTAAATCGCCTGCATAATTTACTGGTTTTGAATTGCCGACATATTCCCATTCGTCTGCCATCGGAAGTCTTTTTTCATTCCAGATGCAGTATGCTCGGGCTGCAAACCAGGAAACATTGGTAACAGGAGAGTCTTCAAGATCAGAATTGCCGACATTTTCACTGTTAGACCAGTGTTCAAGGTATCTCTTGTCAGAAAAAATTTTTAGAACATGGTTTTTTTTCCATTGTTGATTTTGGGCTACGAACAGGGCATACTCTCTGTTCGTGACAGCTGTTTCATCAATAAAAAAATTATTTATCAGAACAACTTTTTTATTTGAGAGAGGAGAGCGAAGCTCCCCTCCCTTGATCATTATCATCTCCGCAGAGATTAAAGGCATAACTGTCAAAAAAAACAGTAGTGCTGCTTTTGGCTGAAACAGACCGTTATTTTTTGTTTCTGATTTTTTTAACATCATCAGCTGAAATTTCCTTTCCTGAATTGCCAAATGAGTTGTATATATATGTCAAAACATTGGCAACTTGTTCATCATCAAGGTTCTGCGCAGGCATATCAGCATTGTATTTTTTTCCATTTACACTGATTTCTCCGCTCAGGCCGTTCACTATCAGAGAAATTGCTCTGTCACTGTCTGCATTCAAATAGTCAGACTTGGCAACAGGAGGAAATGCCCCTGATATTCCTTCACCGTTTGACTGATGGCAGGCAATGCAGGAGTTACGGTAGACGTTTTTACCCATTTCAATTTTATCATTTTTAGATTTGGCTTTTACAGACACCGTAGTTTCGCCCATTTTTTGAATAGTTCCACCTTCAGGAAGATAGACTTCGTCTGAAATCTTACCAGAGTAGATCTCTTTATTTTCCTTGCCATCGATTTTTAACATTCCCAGTGATCCTTTGTTAAAAGTTCTGAAGATAGAGTGGTCTACTATTATCAGTGTCCCCGGTACTTCGACCTTGAAATCGACAATTGCAGAACCTCCGGCTGGAATTAGAGTGGTCTGAACATTCTGATTTATCAGAGTTCCCCCTTCTATATATACTTTGTCAAAAATTTCGCCAATAACATGAAAAGAAGAGACCAGATTCGGGCCTCCGTTTCCGGCATAAAGACGGACAGTTTCTCCGACATTTGCTTTGATGGCTTTATCACCAGTCATAGCACCAACAGAGCCATTAAAAACAACATATTCAGGTCTTTCATCCATAGCTTTTGCCATACTAAAAGGTTGAAGCCCCGCTTCTCCGTTTTTGCCTTCTGTATAAAATTCACCTTGCATAACATAGTACTCACGGTCTACTTTTGGCATACCAGCTTTTGGTTCAACCAGAATTAATCCATACATACCATTTGCAATATGCATTCCAACAGGCGCAGTAGCGCAATGGTAGACATACAATCCAGGATTAATTGCTGTAAAGGAAAAAATGCTGGTATGACCAGGGGCAGTAAACGATGAAGCTGCTCCTCCACCAGGACCAGTAACTGCATGCAAATCTATGTTGTGGGGATTTTTGCTGGAGGGATGATTCATTAAATGAAATTCTACCAGATCACCCTCTTTTACCCGAATAAATTTTCCAGGAACACTGCCACCATATGTCCAAAAAATATAATCAACACCATCCGCCAGGCGTTTTTGGACTTCCCTTGTCTCAAGTTTTACAATTACTTTTGTATTGTGTTTTCTGGTAATGGGGGGTGGCACATCGGGGGCATCTGTAAGAACCGCAATTTCTTCTCCCTGTAAAGCAGCCATTAGATCAGACCATGTTGCAATAAAAAAACCAGCAGTAACCAGGACGGTCAAAAAACGTACTCTTCTAAAAATCTTTTTCATAAATTCCTCCATGTTTTGTTTCTTTATTTTATTCAAGACACAGGATGCCAAAGATCAGTATAACAGGTTTGGTTGAGCTTTTAGCTATAAACACCCTATTACATCATATACTTTATTAAAATTAGTTGCAAAAGACATTTTTTTTAATATTATTTCAGGCTAAAATTCATGTTTTTTTAAGTAAGATCCTAAATGCTGCAATAGATACGAAAAGCAATAAAGGTGCTATAGTATAGTTTGCGGGTAACTACATTGGGTAGCATAAAATTTTTTTTATAGTTATAGCGATAGTATTTTTGTATATCTTTCTGTTAAATTCATTCTTGCTGTTAGACACATGATGTATCATAGTAGAATCAGGCAAATTGATGACAATTATGCTATTTACATTGCATGTTATTTTACAAAATTTTTAATATTTGACTCTAAACTGGCGAAAATAATCAATTTTGATTATTGACAAGTTCTGATTTATAGGTTATAATGAGCCACATAATTGAAAAGAGGGATAAAAAAATTTTATTGATATATAGTGTTATGCAATAAATTGCTATAAATTTCATTATAGATAATGCAGGTTTTAAAGGATGAAAAAATATGAGAAAATTTGAATGGCTTCAGGCTTTGATTTTAATACTCTTTTTGCCACAGGCTTGCATAAATGTTGGCGACACCCCTGCATCAGCAAATACAGGTAGCGTAAATGCACCCACAGATACCACGATACCTTCACTGACTGCTGTTGTTATTGTCTCGACAAATCTCAACCCGGCGCTTGCAAAGGCAGGCGACTCTATAACACTAACGATTACATCTTCTGAACCAATAGTTGCGCCATCGGTAACAATCGCAGGTGTTCCAGTAGCCATTTCAACATTTTCTGCAACAAGCTATAGCGCAACCCTTTCTGTGACATCAGCAACCACAAACGGCAATGCGGCAATTCTCGTCTCAGGCATCGTAGATCTTGCCGGAAATGCTGCAGCCGATGTGACAGCAACTACCGATAGTTCAACTGTCACAATCGACACTGTTGCGCCTCTTGCTTCATCTACACCGCAACTCAATCCACTCGATGACAGTGGTCTCAGCAGTAGTGACGCAATAACAAGCCAGACAACTGCCTTGACATTTAGCGGTACGACTGAAGCCGGTGCAACGGTACAGCTATATGATACCTCTGTTACAGCGGGCTTACCGGTCAGCGCCGTTTCTGGCAGTTGGTCCATTGATCTGTCCCTTGCAGCTGGTACCCATAATATTATGGCCCGTGTCACCGATGCAGCAGGCAATACAAGTCCTGGTTCCATAATACTTCCCGTAACAGTAGATACGGCTGCCCCAATTTTGACATTTGTTACCATTGCATCAAACAATACCAATACAACACTTGCAAAGACTGGAAATACTATCACTGTATCAATTACAGCATCACAAAGCATCACAACTCCGACAGTCACTATTGCAACCAGAGCCGCCACAGTGACAGGTTCTGGCGCAAATTACACTGCTTCTTTATTAACCGATGGTACAGAAACAAATGGCATCGTAGCATTCAATATTTCTGGCTACAGCGACCTTGCAGGCAATGGTGGTGCAACTGTCTCAGCCATAACAGCAGGTTCAAACGTAACATTTGATAATATTGCACCCTCAGGTTACAGCGTTACAATTGACCAAACGGCAATAAACAACGCTAATCAAACTGCCCTCTCTTTTACAATGAGCCTTGCTGAAATCGGCACTACCTATAACTACTCTATCAGCAGCTCTGGCGGCGGAACACCTGTTTCTGGTACAGGTTTGATTACAGCTACCACCCAGCAAAAAACCGGAGTCAACGTATCTGGGCTGGGCGATGGAACATTGACGTTGAGCGTAACACTCACAGACTCGACAGGTAATGTGGGCACACCAGCGACTGCGACAAAATTGAAAGATGTTGTTGCGCCAACAATACTCAGCGCAGAGACCATGGATGCAAATTCAAATGGCAAAATTGACCACTATAAAATTACATTTTCCAAGGCTGTAACAGATGCAACATTTCCAGGGTATTTGTTAAACAGCAATGGTAACACGCAAGTGCAATGGGTGTTTGCAGGATACTCCAATGCTGTTTTGGCGCATGGTACGTCAGCGCCGGTTACGGATACTGTAAATGATGCGGTAATATACATCAAATTTACTGAAGGCGCCACTTTTGATACCGGCGCAAAACCTGATTTAACAACCACAGCCGCACCCGGCATTACTGATCTTGCGGGTAATCCTGTCGCACAGGTCGGCACATTGAACCTTGTTGAACAAGACAGTGCAAAGCCGATTGTTGCCTCAGTTGTCGGCTCTGGTCAAACCGGAGTAAATGTTGTTTTCTCTGAAAGCGTCAAAGCTCTAACTGCCGAGGTTTTTACTAACTACACTATTTCAGCGCCGCTGACTTTAAGCGCTGCTGTAATGAGTGGAGGTGCCGGAGTAGATGGCAACAAAGTTGTTTTAACTACATCTGCCCAGACATTTAATACAATATATACAGTAACTACCCATGCAAATATTACAGACCTTGCCACAGTTGCCAATGGGGTAAACGCTGCTGCAAATTCGGGAACATTTTCAGGGGCAACACCTGCTGCCACGGCAGTTGCCGGCTCTGGTCAAAGGCAGAACACAATCACATGGGGCGCCGTTGCCGGCGCAACATCGTATAATATATACTGGTCAACAACACCTGGCGTAACCACAGCATCTGTAAATAAGGCTGTTGGTGCAGTATCGCCCTACCTTCATAGCAATTTGACCCCCGCGATAACATTGTATTACATTGTAACAGCAGTTGTCGGAGTGGAGAGTACTCCAGCTGCAGAGGTCAATGCAACACCATTTTTGCAACCGCTTAAAACTGGTCAGACCCAGTGCTGGGATTCTAACGGAACTGAGATAATTGGTTGCATTGGGATAGGTGCAGATGGAACCACTTCCTCTCAAGGGCAAGATGGTCAACTGCAAAGAGGTCGGGTGGCAAATTTCACGGGGCCTGTTGCATCAACCTACAAAAGTGACGGAATTGATTTTGATTACACAATTACTGACAACGATATAGGTTTGGTATGGAAAGCATGCTCTGAAGGCTTGAGTGATCCAAACTGTGCGACAGGTATGGCAACACCTATGGACTGGGCAACTGCAACTGGTGTTGGTACAGGGTGTGATGTGTTAAACATTACAAATGCGGGTATGGGTTATGCAGGTTTAAAGACTTGGAGAGTACCAACGATCGAAGAATTACAGTCAATTATTAATTACAGTGGAATCTCACCTAGCACTTTTCAATTATATTTTCCTGAAACCGTATCAGGGGTTTTCAACCATTGGTGGTCAGCATCAACTACTGTATTCGATACGACAGCAGCATATAGCGCATCATTCGCAGATGGTTTTATTGGAGCAGGTTTTAAGTCTACTGCCAATTTTATACGTTGTGTATCAGGAAATAGCAATATAATGTCCGTTTTATATGATAATGGCAATGGAACCGTATTTGACAAAGCCAGGAATCTAATTTGGCAATCTTCTTCTTCAAATGCTACCAGTTGGATAAATGCTTTAAATTATTGTAATAATCTAACTCTATCTAACCGAAACTGGCGATTGCCAAATTATAATGAACTAATGAGTATCGTAGACCGGTCGAAAAGCATGCCAACAATTGATGTATCAATCTTTCCGGAAACGGTCGCTATTAATTATTGGACATCTAATACATTAGACACACTAAGAACGGCAGCAAGGACAGTGAGTTTCGAACAAGGGACTAGTAGTGTAGACTTGAAGTCCTATTGGGGATTTAATGTTCGATGTGTTGCCGACGGTCCGTAAGATATTTTTCCTAATGTAGCACCACAGCACGCTGTGGTGCTACATCAGTGGGTTGGTGATTTTGTTTGGCCCTACGACAACAAAAAATAAAACCGTTGCCGGAATTGATCGGTGCGTTTAAAACAACGTCATCCAAATTAATCCACCGAACCGGCAATAAATTATTCAAATGGCAAAAATCATTTCACGATCGAATCATTCGAAATCAGAATGAATATCATCGCATACAATATTATATAAAAAACAATCCAGGAAACTGGGTGAATGATAACGAAAATCAAACAAGAAATATTTTATGATCAAATAGAAAGAATGAAAAATCAGGAGAAAAACATGAAAAATCACGAAACATCACGTATGGAACGGTCGCTGTCACTGAGCCTGTCGAAGTGCGGACCGTTGCCTACGCAAATAATGCGACGATTCCTTACATTTATAATTCTAATCGCGGCGGCGCCATTATTAGCCGCGCCCGTTTACGTCGATAACGGCGATGCAACGGTAAGTGACAAGGCAACCATTCTTGTCTGGCAGAAATGCTCGATGGGTCAGAACAATGACGCAACCTGCAGTGGCACGGCAACAACAGCAACTTGGACTAATGCCCTTGCCTATTGCAATGGGCTTACACTTGCGGGTAAGACCTGGAGATTGCCCAATGTGAACGAACTGGAGAGTTTAGTCGATGATACTAAGAATAATCCAGCGATAATAGATACGACAGCATTTCCAGCGACAGTTGCTACCGCTTATTGGTCGTCGTCTACGCTCGTTTCCTATACTACGAATGCGTGGTTCGTCAACTTTAACGATAGCAGCGCGTACAGCATCAATAAGGCCTTTACCTACTATGTTCGTTGTGTCGCGACCGTATGCTACGGAGACCGTGATTGATTATTTGGTGATTGGGTTATTATTGGGGCAAAACATGGAGGTTGTGTCAGCAATTGACAAAATTATTTTGTCAATTGAATGCTGAATTATGAATGAATAATGGGAAATTGAAGGAAAAAGCGAAAGAATATGAATATCAAAAAAATACAAACTCTCTGATTCATTATTTGTAATTGACGAATTGTAAGAAATAATATATTCATTAAATATGTTGTTAAAATATATAGAGTCAGCAATGAAGAAAGCGCATTATGAAATTCTGGATAATGAAGGAATTTACGGCGAAATAAAAGAACTTCAGGGAGTCTATGCACAGGCTGAAACCCTGGAAGAGTGCCGGGAGGAGCTGGCATCTACCCTGGAAGAATGGATTTTTATTCGGATCAGTAAAAGTCTGGATATTCCTGTAATGGATGGTATTGACTTAAAAGTAAAAGATATTGCTTAATGCCACCGTTAAAACCTGTAAAGCGAAAAGATCTGATCAGAAATTTAAAAAAGTTTGGTTTTACTGGACCATTTTCAGGAGGGAGGCACCAGTTTATGCAAAAAGGTAACCTGACCCTGACTTTACCAAACCCCCACAATTCAGATATTGGAACAGCCTTTCTGTTAAGAATCCTGAAACAGGCTGAAATCACGAGAGAAATGTGGGAAAAACTTTAAACTCAATTCCTTGAAATCGATGCTGTAGACGTCCCTTGAAAGTTCGATTACTCTAAAGGTAGCCCGCCGATTCTTACAAGCGCCTTCCCGGCGACTGTTGCTAGTGTATTGGTCGTCGTCCACATGTGAGGGTAGCGCGCGCGCCGAGTTCGCTACGCCGATGACGCTGTGGCCACCCAGGATAAGCAATGGAGCGACAGCTATGTCCGTTGTGTCGCGTCTAATTAGTCCGCCGAAGGTGGACCGGACCGTAGCATACGGTCTGACCGTATTACGGAGACCGTCACGGTTGCTGAGCGAAGCCGAAGCATGGATTATTTGGTGATTTACCCTGAGTAGCGAAGCGTATCGAAGGGTAGGTTATTTATTTATGGCGAGATACGAAGTGAAACAGAATATGAAAAATTTTATTACAAACCTGTATTATACAATACATGCGGGAACGAAAAAGAAATCGGTTAAACGGTTACGACTATTCAACCACAGGGATCTATTTTGTGACAATTTGTGTTCACAACCGGGGATGTGTGTTTGGTGAAATTGTGAATGGGGAAATGATTTTAAATGAAATGGGGGGAATTGTGGAATCGGAATGGAAAAAATCATTTGTGATCCGGAATGAATTGTTTTGTGATGAATATGTTATCATGCCCAACCATTTTCATGGGATTATTTTGATCGTCGTAGGGTCGCAGCGCGCTGCGACCCCACAAAGGACCCGATTAAAACCAGGTTCATTACCGGTAATTGTTGGTTCGTTTAAATTGGCGGTTACAAAACAGATGCATGAAACCGGATATACCGATTTTGCCTGGCAAAAATCAATTGACGATCGGATCATTCGAAACCAGGCTGAATTTCATTGTATTCAATATTATATAGAAATGAACCCAATTAATTTGTGTGAAATTCGATTAACATGGTTTAGCAAGATTCAGTCGCGCTGGTAGAGTGAACAGGGCAAAAGCCCTGGCGATCAGAATGAATAAATCAACAGGCCCATGCGGAAATTTCTTTTATGGGTGAAGCCGTTATAAGCCAATGATTATTAATAATAGTATCTATATAGTATCTATAAAACACAATTGAAAACACAATTGACAAGTTCACCTTTTTAAAAAACAATCCTCACTATGAGTTTACGAGTTAAGATTATTTTAATATTTTCATTTATCAGCGCTATCATTGTGGGCAGCTCTTCTGCAATAGCCTATAATTTATTGCAAAATTCTTTGATAGCTGAATTAAAAGGGCGTATTCATAATATTGTTGTATTGGGAGTTAGCACCCTGGATCACGAGGCGTATGGCCGGCTGGTTCAGAAACTCCGTTCGGATATGACCAAGGAAGAAATTCAATCGGTTCAGCAATCGAGCGATTATAAAAAAGTGTATCAGCAACTGAATGACATTCGTGCGATTGAGCCTGAATTGATTCGATATGTATATACCCTGTTTCCGGATGATCGCGAAGGGTTTAGCCGGTTTGTTGTGGATGCCGATGTTTTATCTCTCGAAGAAGATGCCGCTAAATCGGGTGAAGCCGATGAGGAAATTTCTTATTTCTCCAGAGAGTATGATTTAACCGATGAATCGATGGAGCTGTTACGGAAGGCTTTAACCGAGAAAATTTCTTTGACTGAAAATGAACTGGTTCATGATGAAGAATATAATTTAAATGCGATTTCTTCGTACGC
>Ga0224495_10000272_pt1 | contig 41990 bp, 36 predicted proteins | sample SF_Jul11_sed_USG_FD_168128 | JGI IMG/M metagenome (GOLD analysis project Ga0224495, IMG submission 168128) | Sediment microbial communities from San Francisco Bay, California, United States - SF_Jul11_sed_USGS_4_1 | ecosystem: Environmental > Aquatic > Marine > Sediment | place: USA: California... | reverse complement strand
ATGAGCACTAATCATCCAACAAGGCCGATTATGGAAATGCAGTCTGTTCTTGTGACGGCGCATCGCACCATGCAGTGATGAAGTTGATTCGCTCCTTTTGAGCGATTCGCTCCTTTTGAGCGGAGCGATATATAACGGAGGAAATTATGTGTTGCTAGAAAATGGGGTTGACGGGGAAATCCTTATGGAAGGTTAGGCCACAGGCTCTTTGCGCCGACTTACATGACACGCATAGTAAGACCGCCCGGCGGAACGCTGACCGCTGATGGCGGCGTGTTTAAGGTGAAGTTAGGTAGCTTGTTGCGAGTCCAGACAAGCATGAGAACAAACTCTCGAAGCGACTTGGAAAGATCTCCGAGTGGGGTCGTGGTTTCCGGCTCAGCATGATGTGCAATCTTGTTCCGTGCATCGATGCATGCCGACAAGAATTTCGGAACAGGCATGCCGCAGATCTCTGTCGGCTGTGTAATCTGTTTGCCTAGTCGACTTAGTGCGGAAGAAAACGACTCTTCGTTGAGTGACCCAAGGACACCGACTAGGGAAACGGCCTCTTCAGGCAGCAAAGGGTGCGCACTGTTGGCGCCCAGCTGGCTTAGTTCGTTACTGAAGTGCTGCAGAACTTCCCTTGCTGCATCACTGCGTGGGCGACGTTCTATTAGTTCCTCGAGTGCGAGGTAGCTGGTCAGGAATGCTGCCTTGTCTGACGTTTCCTGCGTAGCTAGGCAAAGAATCTGAAGAGCATCTTCAGACTGCTTGTCGAGGGAGATGTCTAGAGCCCACAGCTTCTTGATACCCTCTAGCAAGTACTCAGGATCGCCAGGACTAACAACAAAGTTGCCGCTAAATACGTATTCGAAGTGAAGCCCATCGTCTGGGAAGACGGACGCCCCCGAAACGCTGTCGACAACTGTTGCACCTTGCTCGGACTTCAGCTTGTCCTTAATTTCTTGGGCGACCGCTGCTGAAACTTTGTCCCCCACTGGAACGTTAAGGCCTAAGCCGAGGATCGCATTTAGAAGGCGTAGTCGCAGCCGAAGCGCCTCAGCAGCAAGACTTGCGTCTTCGGCTGACTGAAATCCCGTTCCGTCGATATGAAAGTTCGTAGCGGCGCTAAGCGTTTCGGCGTTCCGCGCGGCAACTTCGAGGGTAAGCTCGTCCGAGACCTTGACTTGAACCTCTGGCTTTGGGAATGGTAGTTTGCCTGGCATTCTTGCGGACAAGCAGAGGCGGAACCGGAAGGGGGTGGTTGTCAAGTGTGGCTTCTCTTCGTTACAGATCTTTAAAGTTACTTGGAAATTTTACCTGTACCTGATACCACATCAGACATATCGTGAATTTCAACTTTACCAATTAATTTTTGTTTTAAGGCACCGGAAATTTGTACTTCCGGTGAATAGTGATTAATGATGTCAACTGCCCAATCCCGAATATTAGGGTCCTTTTCGTTTTGTAATAGTTGTGCCGCAAATTCTATATAACGCAACGATCTATCATTGGAAGAAATGGATTCGTTAATTTTGCTACCGTAAAAACCAATGACCAAGGGCACTGCAATAGTTGCAAATGCTGCGACTATCTTTGACCATCTTTCAATAAATATTAGATTCATTAGAAACACCCCTTTATTGTCTGTCCGCACATGCATAATATTACGGACATGCGCTAATGTCTGTTTCTGGCACGCAGCGGAAACCTACGCTTCAATATTCGCCACCGGAAAGCTGCCACTTGCGAACAGCAACAATTGGGACGAACAGATATTTGTTAAAGTTTGATACAACTTTGACAGTATAAACATCTAGTTCAATTTTGATCCGATGCAGCCTTGGTGTTTACTTTCCGCGCATGAACATCTTGTCCAACTCGCTCAGTGTGACCTGAAACCAGGTCGGTCGACCGTGATTGCATTGGCCGGAGCGCTCGGTCAGTTCCATCTCGCGCAGCAGCGCGTTCATTTCGGTGATGTTCAGGATGCGGTTGGCTCGCACTGCGCCGTGGCAGGCGAGCGTGGCGAGCAGTTCGTCGCGCCGTTCGGTCAGTGCGCGACTCGCGCCAAATTCGCTCAGTTCGCGGATCACGTCGTGCGCGGCGGCTTCCGCTTCGGATTGCTTGAGCATCACCGGCATGGCACGCACAGCCAGTGTGGTCGGTGAAAGCGGCGCTATGTCGAAGCCGAGTTTGTTGAGCGCATCCTGCTCCGCCTCCACGGTTGCCATCTCCAGCGGGTCGGCATAGAAGCTTGCCGGTATCAGAAGCGGCTGGGTGGCGATCCTTTTCGTGTCCAGCGCGGACTTGAGCTTCTCGTACACGATGCGCTCGTGCGCAGCGTGCATGTCCACAACGATCAAACCCCGGGTATTTTGCGCGAGGATGTAGATGCCGGATAGCTGCGCGAGGGCAAAGCCGAGTGGATATTCATCCTGCGAGTCGAAAGTGCCAGACCCGATCAATTCACCATTGTTCCGGGAAATGGCGGCGTCTTCGTTCCTCACCTGATAGGGTGAAGCCTGGTTGGGTTGGGAAGAAACGGATGCGTCTGCATTTCCGGTTTGAATTTCCCACAGGCGGTAGGCTGCTTCACGTTCTGCAACACCCAGTCGTATGGATTGTTGTGTGGGGATGAACAAAGCGTGCCGTTGTGCATCGGGTACGCGGCCCTCCTTTCCGCTTGCAGGAATGGCGAGCGCCTGCTGCAGCGTATGGAAAATAAATTGATGCACTCCCTGGCTTTCGCGGAAGCGCACTTCGCTCTTGGCCGGATGCACATTCACATCCACCAGTTCCGGCGGCAGTTCGAGGAACAGCATGAAGGCCGGGTGGCGCTGATGGTGCAGGATATCCTGGTAGGCCTGGCGGAGCGCGTGGCTGGCGACCTTGTCGCGCACAAAACGTCCATTTACGAAGAAATATTGTGCATCGCGGCTGGCGCGTGAATAGGCGGGCAGGGCGGCCAGGCCTTGCAGCGAGAGATTTGCTGCACTGCGCGATACCGATACCGCAGCCTCCCCGAATTCGTCGCCGAGAAGCGCGGTGGCGCGCTTCAAGCCAGCTTGAAAGTCATGCGAAGAAGGCAATTGCCACACTGTTCGGCCGTTGTGTTGCAGCGAAAAGGCGACATCCGGGCGCGACAATGCTAATCGCTTGAAAGCTTCCTCGCACCATGCGAATTCAGTAGTTTCAGTCTTGAGGAATTTGCGCCGCGCCGGTGTATTGAAATACAGCTCGCGTATTTCCACTGTGGTGCCCTGCGCGTGGTTCGCGGGGGTGATTTCACTGAGCTGCCCGTCGATCGCTTCGATTTTCCATCCGTGAGTATCTGGTTCGGTTCGGCTGATCAGGGTCAATTGTGCCACCGCCGCTATGCTGGCCAGTGCTTCGCCGCGAAACCCCATGCTGGAAACGCGTTGTAGGTCATCCAGTGACTCGATCTTGCTGGTGGCATGGCGCATCAAAGCCAGTCTCAACTCGTCTTTTGCTATGCCTTTGCCGTTGTCGCGCACACGCAACAGCTTGATACCACCGCCTTCAAGCTGCACCGCGATGTCGGTAGCGCCAGCATCCAGACTGTTCTCCAGCAGTTCCTTGAGCGCCGCGGCGGGGCGTTCGATCACCTCGCCGGCAGCGATTTGGTTGATGAGCAGGTCAGGCAATATCTGGATGGAGGGCATGACATAGTCAGGTGAATAACGCCAGCCATTATAGCGGACATGCAAAATCGGCTGCGAACACATACGGGTGTTGGGCCGTTTAAAGTGATAAATAGCCCGGTTTTTCCTTCCTATTCCCCGTTTGACCGGATCGAGAAGCTTGATAGTTTAGGTGGCGTTACAAAACGAGGAATTATCCGGTTGCAGAATCCAGGGCTTGCCTCCGGTTGGTGCAGGGCATTGTGCGATTCGGAACGAATCGAATGAGATTTATATGATACAGGCACACTATTATCAAGGGGATGACGAAATGGCGAAGCCAGGAGTTTGGGGAAACAGCGAAGCAGCTCAGTTGGAAATATTACCTTTTGAGATCAATCCGCTGGAAATCAAGTACTCTCATATTTCCACAAGGTTTGATCCTGAGTACGGGGTTTTGTGGACCGAGATGAATCCTCAAGGCATACCTTGTTGCCACCAGGAATTGCTGGATGACTTGGATCACCATCAAAAAATCCTCCAAAAATCCGGAGGCAAGATAAAAATCGGCGATCAGATGCACGCTGTTCGCTATGCAGTCGCATCTTCCCTGACACCGGGCGTATTTAACCTCGGCGGAGACCTCGGCCTGTTTTCTTCCCTGATCAAAAGCAAAGATCGCCAAGCATTGCTGAAATACTCGGCCAAATGCCTGGATGTTATATTCACCAGGACGAGCCATTACAACTTTCCACTGATTACCATTTCCCTGGTCCAGGGCGATACTTTGGGAGGGGGACTTGAGGCTGCACTATCCAGTGATGTGATCATTGCCGAACGCAGTGCCAAGATGGGCTTTCCGGAAATGCTGTTCAATCTGATACCCGGCCATGGGGCTTTCAGCATGGCAGCAAGGAAGATCGGGGTAGCGCAAGCCGAAAGGATGATACTGAGCGGGAAAATCTACTCTGCAGAAGAACTGCATGAACTTGGTTTGGTTGATGTGCTGGCGGAAGACGGACAAGGCGTAGAAACAGTGCAAAACTACGTTGCAAAACAAGCACGCTGCTCCAATGGATATATGGCGCTGCAAAAGGCCCGGCATCGGTTCAATCCGGTGACCTATCAGGAAATGATGGATATAACCCATATCTGGGTCGAGGCGGCGTTACAACTGACGGACAGGGATCTTAAGGTGATGGATCGCTTTCTGCGTTCGCAGCAAAAACTTTACGGAAAAAGCGATGCGGGGCAGTACTCCGGAGGGCTTGACCAAAAATCCGCCGTGATTCGTAAAAAAACCGAAATATCGCTGGTGTCATGACCCCAGGGCTTGCCGATGCTCATCCAGATAACGGATCATGGCTTGCCTGGTTTCGTCAAAGCTGCTTCGCGCCTTCTTCAACAGACTGTCTGCCGAAGCTTGCAAATCGGCCTGGTTTGAATATGAGATTTCGCGGCATATCCGGAACAACGATTCCGCGCCCAGATTGCCCGAACTTCCTTTCAGCGCATGGGCCAGTTCCTTGAGCTGCACATATTCATGCTGCTGAAGTGCCTTGTTCATCGCATCCAGAAGTTGTTCGCCCTCCTGAAAGAATCCGTGTATCACGTTGTCCAGGAAGTTATCGCTCATAGCTCCCAGTAACCTGAGATGATGCAGTGTTTTCTTGTTGATCAACTGTTCGTCGGCGGCGGGCGGTTCTCCAGGTCCGTTGGATGCAATATCTGATCTTTGAGTGCCTGCCGTACTGTGGTTAACCGTTGAGGTAAGCAGTGCCACGGTATCAAGCAGTGTATGCGCATCTATTGGTTTGGTCAGGAAGGCGTCGACCCCGGCTGCCGCACATTCATTCCTGGCTTCGACTGTCGCGCTGGCAGTCAGGATTGCAAAAGGCATGCGAGGTTCAGTCCTGTTGCTCATCCGGTAGATTTTCATTGCTTCCAGGCCCGCCATAACGGGCATGTGCATGTCCATGATCGCCAAGTCATAGTGTTTGTTTTCCAGCATATCCAGGGCCAGATCGCCGTTCTCTACCAGATCGACGCTGTGCCCTGCAAACTCCAGTATTTTTGAAATGATTTTGCGGTTGGTCGCGTTATCTTCTGCCACCAGAATGTTGAGCCTGCGCTTCTCCTTGTTGTTGCGCTCATAGTGATCCACGAACGAAACGACTTCGGGAGATACAGCTTCTGAAGGCAGGGCGCCATGCAGGGCGTTGAACAGCAGCGTCTTGTCTATCGGGGATTTCAGCAAGCAGGAATATCCCATTTTGAGCAAATCTTCCTGATTGTTGGCGGCTTGATCTGAAACGATCAGTATCAGCGATACATTGCTGGTGGAATATTCAGACCATATATGCGTTGCGAATTCCTCGGGACTCATGCCCAAAGCATGTGGGCGGCACAGTACGACATGGTTGTGCAATCCGTCGGATGCGGTTTTTCCCAGCAGCCTGAATAGTTGTGCAGGTGATTCCGCATGTTCGAAATGCGTTCCCCAGCTGGCGAGGTGGTTTGCGACGGAGGCTTGCTCGCTTCCGGGCATACCTGCTCCGATGACACGTATCTGGCGCAATGTCGGCGCCTCTTCGAGCACGCGGCTCTCCGGTTGTTTTTCGAACGGAAGTTCGAACCAGAACAAACTGCCTTTGTCCACTTCGCTGTGCAAGCCGATCTGACCGCCCATGAACTCGACGAGCTGTTTCGAGATCGTCGTGCCAAGCCCGGTCCCGCCTTGGCTGCTGGTGGTATTCGCGTGAGCCTGGGTGAAACTTTCAAAAATATTTTGTCGCGACTCCTGGGGTATGCCGATGCCTGTGTCCAATACCTCAAACCTGAGACGCGCAGATGATGGGTCCTGTATAAGTGTGCTTACCCGCAATTCCACCATGCCTTGCTTGGTGAATTTGATTGCATTTCCGACCAGGTTGATAATGACCTGGCGCAAATGTTGTGCATCACCGCGCAACAAAAAACAGGTTTCGGGGGAGGTATGCATGTGCAGTCGTAACCCCTTTTTTTCTGCTTGTGATGCAAACATGTCCATGGTGTTGTTGATCAGGCTGTGCAGGTCGAAATCCACGATGTTTGCTTCGAGCTTGCCGCTCTCGATCTTGGAAAAATCAAGTACGTTTTCGATGAGTTTGAGGAGGATGCGCCCGGAATTTCGCAACGTTTTGACCAGGTCCTTTTGTTCAGCATTCAATGGCGTGCCCAGGATCAGGTCGCTTGCACCGATGACGCCGTTCAGCGGAGTGCGCATTTCGTGGCTCATGTTGGCCAGGAAGTAGCTTTTGGCCTTGCTGGCCTCCTCGGCGCGAATGATAGCCTTGTTCAGGCGCCCCAACAGGGAAAAAGTGAACAACGGGATTGAGATCAGCGTGAGCAACAGGCCTATTGCGAGCGTAAAGTGCGATGACCAGTAATCATTGGACAGGATCACTGTAACAAAACCAAGAACGCTGAGTGCCTGTGCCAAGAGTAGTGCCTTGGAACCGTAGCGCAGACCGTTCCCTACCGTAACCCAAAGATAAATACCAAAGAAAATCGAACCCACTTCCCCGTTCATGTACATCCCGTAGGTTATGGCGCTTATATCGCCGACCAGACTAAGGAACTGCCTGATTCTGGAAGGTTTGCCGCCGCGAAAGATGGCTGTCGCCAGTATGACAGCACCGCAAAAGAACAGGCCGGACACGTTGAACAGCGGCCTGATAGCAGATGGGTCATCTGTAGCGAGAAGTTTATAGCTCAGATAGATGAAAACCAGCAGCGATATGATGATGCGTACCAGTGCTTGTTCATGTTCACTGCCATAACTCGGGAATTTTGCCCGCAGTCGCCGGAAAATATTTTCCAGCATTCGGGTCATATGGAAAGCTGTTCGGGAAGGGGTTCGGCGATATCCTGGATCTGCTGCTGGATAAGGCAAGCCTTGCTGAATTGAGCAGTAAAGGCTTCCACGCAGTCCGGATCGAAATGCTTGCCCTTGTTGGTTGTCAGGTATGCCAAGCCTGCTTCGTTGGACCAGCTTATCTTGTATGGGCGGCGCGAAGTAAGCGCATCGAAGACATCGGCAACGGCTACGATACGGGCTTCGAGCGGAATCTCATCGTTTTTCGCGCCATACGGATAGCCGCTGCCATCGAATTTTTCGTGATGAGACAATGCGATTTCTGCTCCCATGCTTAGATATTTTGAAGGGCTGTTCTGGAGGATCTGGAAGCCGATCAATGGGTGAGTTTTCATGATGCGGATCTCATCGTTGGTCAGCCTGCCGGGCTTTTGCAGTATGTGATCGGGTATGCCGATCTTGCCGATATCATGCATCGGTGCAGCGACCTCAATCAAGTCGCAGCGTTCTTCTTCCAAGGTCAATCCCTCTGCGATCAGCCTGGAATACTTGGCCATGCGCACAATATGGTTCCCGGTTTCCTCGTCGCGATATTCACCAGCCTTGGCCAACCTGAACAATGTTTCATGTTCGCGGGCGCGTATCTGTTTGGTTGCATCTGCGATCCGCTGCTCAAGGAATTGTGACCGATGCAGAATGATCTTCTGTTGCAGGCGCAGGTGCAGCATGTTGCGGCACCGGACCCTGCATTCATAAGGATCTATAGGCTTGGTGATGAAATCGGTCGCTCCCGATTCGAGCACCTGGTACTTGATGTCTCGTTCTTCAAGGGACGTGACTACCACTATAGGAACGCCTTCGAGTGAATACATCCGGCGCATCTGCTGAACCGCTTCCAATCCTGTCATGCCGCTCATCATGTAATCGACTATGATCAAGTCCGGCTGATTGTCCCTGATCCACGCCAGTGCAATGATTGGATCGGAAAATGTTTTTACAATGATATTTTTTTGAACGCTTTGCAATACTTTGTCAAGTATCAGTCGGCTGGTGAATTCGTCATCGATGATGACGACAAGCGGGGATGCAGGATTTTCAAAACTGTTTTCGATCAGTTCAAACGACATTGCGTCCCCTTGTAAAATGGTCGCCCGACTTGTTCATGCGATTTCTTAGTTATATCCGGTTTCGCGTTGATTATAGCAAGCTTTTTGTATTTTACAACCACTTTTATTTTAGCCCTGAATCGGGGGTTTTCATCTATGCCCGATTTTGCCTGCCGAGGTGTGCAAGGAAACAAGTTGATATATAGACATGCGCTTGATAAGAAATTAATTCTTTAATGCGAAATTTGTTTGCGCATCCAATGCATCTTCAAACTGCTTGAAAGAGTGAAATCGCAGAATGAACATGCATTCAGAAGATACATTGACTAATAGTTCTTAACCTAAAGTCACAGCGGTATATGATTAATATGTGCTGGGGGTATTATGTTGGAAGGGAAGCGGTATAATCAATCCTTTGATTTATAGCAGCATTCGGTATTTCAGTAGTGGTTGGTCAAATTGGTTCCAGAAGAGGAGAGATACATGCGTATTGGCATTCCGGCTGAAACGACAGAAGGTGAGAAGCGTGTTGCCACTGTGCCTGAAGTCGTTGAGAAACTAATAAAGCTGGGTTTTCAGGTTTCAGTCGAATCAGGTGCAGGCAGTGGGGCGAATTTCAGTGACGATACCTATCGTGCTGCCGGCGCCGACATAATCAAGGGCGCGGGCAAGTTGTGGACCGTGTCCGACATCGTTTTCAAGGTGTCTGTCCCGACGAGTGCCGAAGTTGCTCTGATGCGCGAAGGCATTACCTTGATCGGCTTTATCTGGCCGGCGCAAAACCCGGAATTGATGCAGCAATTGGCAGCGAAGAAAGCGACCGTATTGGCCATCGACTGTTTGCCGCGAATGTTGAGTCGCGCCCAAAAAATGGATGCCTTGACCTCGCAGGCTGGTGTTGCTGGCTACCGCGCGGTCATCGAGGCCGCAAACGTTTTTGGTCGCTTCTTCAACGGACAGATCACCGCCGCAGGCAAAGTGCCTCCGGCCAAGGTATTCATTGCTGGCGCAGGTGTGGCCGGCTTGGCCGCGATAGGTGCAGCTGCCGGACTGGGCGCCATCGTGCGCGCCAACGACACCCGCGCCGAAGTGGCCGACCAGGTCAAGTCGCTGGGTGGCGAGTTCGTGAAGGTCGATTATGAGGAAGAAGGTGGCGGTGGCGGTGGCTACGCCAAGGTGATGAGCGAGGGCTTCCAGCAGGCTCAGCGCGAGATGTATGCCAAGCAGGCCAGGGAAGTGGACATCATCATCACTACCGCGCTGATCCCCGGCAAACCTGCGCCAAGGCTAATCACCGCCGAGATGGTACAAAGCATGAAGCCGGGCAGCGTCATCGTGGACATGGCGGCAGAGCGCGGCGGCAATTGCGAACTGACCGAGGCTGGCAAGGTGGTGGTGAAGCATGGCGTGACCATCGTCGGCTACACCGACCTGAACAGTCGGCTGGCAAGGCAGTCTTCCACGTTATATGCCACCAATCTGTTCCGCCTGACTGAAGAGTTGTGCAAGACCAAGGACGGCGTCATCAACGTCAATATGGAAGACGACGCGATTCGCGGGTTGACGGTCATCAAGGATGGCGCGATCACTTGGCCCGCACCTCCGCCCAAACTGCCTGCAGCCGCGACCAAGCCTGCCGCGGCCAAGCCAATTACGCCTGCGCCCGCGCATGGCGAGCCGAGCGCGCCGATGTCGGGCACCAAGTTGGCGGTCTTCTTCGGTATCGGTGCGGCGCTGTTCTGGCTGATCGGTGCGTATGCACCTGCGGCGTTCCTTGGTCATTTCACCGTTTTCGTGATTGCCTGCTTCGTCGGCTACATGGTGGTATGGAACGTGACTCCTGCTTTGCATACGCCGCTGATGAGCGTCACCAATGCGATCAGCAGCATCATCGCTATCGGTGCGCTCGTACAGATCGCTCCTCCGCTTTCCCTGCTGGGCAATATCATGGACAGGCCGGATGGCTGGATACGATTGCTGGCCATACTGGGTATTGCGCTCACCTCGATCAACATGTTCGGTGGTTTCGCCGTAACCCAGCGCATGCTGGCGATGTTCCGTAAATAAGGGAAATCATCATGATGTCTGCAAGCTTTTCTACTGTCTCTTATATCGGCGCAATCATCCTGTTCATCCTGAGTCTGGGCGGCCTCTCCAATCCCGAGACTTCACGTCGCGGTAATTTCTATGGCATGATCGGCATGACCCTCGCGGTGCTGGCAACGGTGTTCGGTCCCAGGGTTTCGACGGCCGGACTTTCCTGGATCATGGCTGCCATGGTGGTTGGTGGCAGCATCGGCCTCATCGCGGCACGCAAGGTGAAGATGACGCAGATGCCTGAACTGGTTGCGCTGATGCACAGTCTGGTCGGTTTGGCCGCATGCCTGGTCGGATTCGCGAATTACATCGATCCGGTGGCTTCTGTCGGTTTGACCAGCGCCGAGAAGACCATCCACGAGATCGAGGTTTATATCGGTATCATGATCGGCGCGATCACTTTCTCCGGCTCCGTCATTGCATTCGGCAAACTGTCGGCGATGATAGGCGGCAAACCCGTGTTGCTGCCGGGACGTCACTGGATGAATCTTGCGGGACTGTTGATTGTCATCTATTCCGGTGGTGTATTCCTGCATGCCGAGTCGGTAACTGCCGGCATGATGGCGCTGGCTGTGATGACCGTTATCGCGCTGCTGTTCGGTGTCCACATGGTGATGGCCATCGGCGGGGCAGACATGCCGGTCGTGGTATCCATGCTCAACAGTTACTCCGGTTGGGCAGCAGCAGCAACGGGCTTCATGCTGAATAACGACTTGCTGATCGTGACCGGTGCACTGGTGGGTTCTTCCGGCGCCATCCTTTCCTACATTATGTGCCGCGCGATGAACCGCAATTTCATCCGCGTCATTGCAGGCGGCTTCGGTACCGGAGGTGGCAAGGCTGCCGCAGCCAGCGGTGATGCACAGCCAGCCGGTGAAGTGGTGTCCATCAGTGCGGTCGAGACCGCAGAATTGTTGCGAGAAGCCAAGAACGTGGTCATCGTGCCCGGTTATGGCATGGCGGTGGCACAAGCTCAGCACACGGTGTACGAGATCACCCAGTACCTGCGCGAGCATGGCGTCAACGTGCGCTTTGGCATCCACCCTGTGGCAGGCCGAATGCCTGGTCACATGAACGTGTTGCTTGCAGAAGCGAAGGTGCCATACGACATCGTCATGGAAATGGATGAGATCAACGAAGACTTCCCGGATACCGATGTTTCCATCGTGATCGGTGCCAACGACATCGTGAATCCAGCAGCGCAGGAAAATCCGGACAGCCCCATTGCCGGAATGCCGGTTCTTGAAGTATGGAAGGCCAAGAACTCGATCATGATGAAGCGCAGCATGGCGACCGGTTATGCGGGCGTGGACAATCCGCTTTTCTACAAGGAGAACAACCGCATGTTGTTCGGCGATGCCAAGAAGATGCTGGAAGAAGTGCTCGTTGCATTGAAATCGTAGCAGAATAAATATCAGTTGTTGAACGGGAACCATGTTTTTCCGACATTGCTCCCGTTTTTAGTCCAACCTTCAATTTCCCCTTATGCAAGCAGGAGATAACCAGCGACTTGGTTGGTGTCTTTTACCAACCTAGTCGAATGGCTAGAAGTTTCATCAGGACGAGTGAAAGGCGAGGTGCATCGCGCTATTACGTCTGCCGAGTCTTGATGGCGAGAAACGCCCCCAGCAAACTTTGCGTCAGGTAGATTATGCTGGATATGCCATGCAACATTTTGAAGCGGGCGGCCTGCGCGCTATGCATCACGTCAAGCGGCAATGCCTGAGCCTTGAGATCGGCCATGATCGGCTGGATGCCGAATTGGATAACCAGAATCAGCAGCAACATTGACGCAACTACCCAGAACAATATCTGACGGAAAGCGGTTTGACCAAATTCACTGATGTGCTGGATCAGCAGAAACGCACCGCACACCATACCGAGATAGCCCACCATTGCAAACATCTGTCCGGCAAGCATTCCAGCCAATTGTCTGTCTGGTTGTGCGTAGAAGAGCACAGGCACGGCAAGATAGCCTACCGCCCACAGGCTACCTACCCAAGCAGTTGTCAGCAATGCGGCGATGTGGTGCGAAAGGTTTGTCATGCCAGTCAGGTTAGCACATATGGGCTCGATGGCAAGCTGTACAATTCTGATTGCAATCAGGACTAAGAAACGCCGCACGCTCCTGAGTCTGCATCACGAAACAACAAGGAGTTAGCCATGTATTACACAGTTGAAACCAGCAAAACCTTCGAGCAGGCCGCGGCCGACCTTGAGGCGGCAGTGAAGCGCAACGAGTTCGGCGTGCTGCATATCCATGATCTGGGCAATACGCTGCGCAGCAAAGGCATTGATTTCGCCGAGCAATGCAAAGTCTTCGAGGTATGCAACCCGCGCCAGGCAGGCAAGGTGCTTTCCGCGGACATGAAACTGAACATGGCGCTGCCATGCCGTATCTCGGTATACACCGAGAAAGGCAGGACCAAGATCGGCATGATCAAACCGGTTCCGATGCTGGCAGCACTGTCGCAGGATGCAACACTGGTAAACATTGCCCATGAGGTAGAAGCCATGACCAGAAAAATGATCGATGAATCCAAATAAAAGTATGCGTCAATTCTTGGAAGAACCGTCATGATGCGGTTCTCCGCGTGTGAGTTGGGGAACACCTTGTTCCACGTCTCCAATATGACTGCTTTCAGCCGACATCCAAAATGACTTTTCAACAAATATCAAGCAAGCTGATTCTTGTCTCCCTGATAACGATGCCTGCAGTAACTGCTGCCGAACCCGCTGGATTTGTTTCATTTGTCGAGTCCAGGCCGATCAGCGAGATATGGCTGAACCCCGGTTTTTATTCCTATCACTTCCAGAGAAGCAAAGGACTGAATGACAACAACATCGGACTGGGTGGCGAATACCGCTATTCAACGACAGGTTCGATCTCGCTTGGCGTGTATCAAAACAGCGACAGGTTGACCTCACGCTATGTTGGCTGGTACTGGCAGCCATTGGCAGTGGGTTCCGTTCGAGTTGGAGCGGTTGTCGGATTAATCGATGGATACCATACTTGGAGTGGAGACTGGTTTATTGCAGCCATTCCTGCAGCCAGCATCGAGTACAAGAATATCGGGGCAAACCTGTTGTTGATACCCAGTTATCAAAATAAGATATATGGATCGGTTACCTTTCAATTGAGAATCAGGGTGTTTTGACCGGCAGTGCCTGACCGGGCTTGATTAAGGATTTGAAGCATTGTCATGAACGTTGCAGGACAGCATGGATCCGGCAAGCAAGACAAAGACCGGTCTGGATCGGTGGAAATAAGAAAATTTCACCAATCTGTATTATCATCTGTATTTAATTGATCTAATTGCCGGATCGTTCATGACTCAGACAATTTATCTGAAACTGCCGGCGTCCGTTTCCCGGTTGCCCTGTTAAGCGGACGTGCTGAAAATCTGCCATTAGCAACATACCATACGATCAAACTTGGAGGAGGGTCATGTACAAGTCATTTTTTTCAGCTGCCATGTTGCTTCTGTCCAGCACCGCTTTTTCTGCTGAAGGAGTCCATTGGGAATATTCCGGGGAGGCGGGGCCTGGTAACTGGGCCAAGCTCAGTCCTGAATTCAGCGCTTGTAACGGAAAAAACCAGTCACCCATCAACCTTACCGGGTTTATTGAGGCCGAACTCGACCCGATCACTTTTAACTACAAGGCTGGGAGCTCGGAGATTCTCAACAACGGCCATACCGTGCAAATCAACGCGGTTCCGGGTAGCAGCATAACCATTGACGGCATTCATTTCGATCTAAAACAGTTTCATTTTCACGCGCCAAGTGAAAATCTGATAAACGGAAAATCGTATCCTTTGGAAGCGCACCTGGTGCATGCAGACAAGAATGGCAATTTGGCAGTTATTGCTGTCATGTTCACGGAAGGAGAGAAAAACAAAGGGCTGGAAAAGGCTTGGGCGCAAATGCCGCAGGAAGCGGGCAGTATAGTGGCCCTGACGTCCGGCATTTCCCCGCAGGAAATCCTGCCATCTCACCGCAATTATTACCGCTTCAACGGTTCCCTGACGACACCCCCATGTTCCGAAGGAGTGCGGTGGCTAGTGATTAAGCACACGATTTCAGCATCCAAGGAACAGATAGAGAAATTTGCCCATGTGATGCACCATCCCAACAATCGTCCGGTGCAGCAGGTCAATGCACGTCCGGTGTTGAAATAAATACCTGAACATGGGGTGTAATGGTGTCGGCTTTGTAGGCTTGCACCTTTAATGAGTCCCGAGGTCACGAGCTTCAATCCACTCCACGGGTTGGTCGATGGGCTGATCAGCTTGATCCCGGACAGATCACCGTTGCATCTGGCCTGCCGCTTTCAGGAGTTGCGATAAATCTCCCGGAGCTTGCGCTTCTGCCCTCGTGCCTTCTTTTACTCTAGCCCAGTCCACCAATTCACCGGAACCCCATGACAGCATGGCGGCAAGGGTGAATACCAGCATGGTGCGCGTCATACCCTTGGGTATATTCTGCTCATCCAGGTATCGGTTGAGAAACCAGGCCGCAATGAAAAACACGATGGTTGAGATAATCAGATTCAGCATTGCGCAATTCCGATCGTCATAAGTTGTTTCCCGGCAAATATACCGAACGGGAAGAAGAGCAATCTCGCGTTAATATCAGAAGGCATATGCAGTGGCGCCGGTGTTACCTGCGGCGACATATCCAAAACCGCTGCTAACCAAGGGCTTGCCAAGGTTGCTTATATTTGTAGTGATCCCGGTATTGATTGCGGTTGACCATGTAATGCCGTTGACGCTGGAGTAAGTTTTGCCGGCATCATCTACGGCCACAAACTGAGCGGTTGAAACGTAACCTAGTTGAGGATCTGCTGTGGCACCGTACACATACTGGGACTCCGCTGCGACTCCGACCAGATTCATCGCTCCAATGGATTGTGCTGTCCATGATGTGCCATTATCTAAACTGGTTACTACCCTCCCGCCGTCCCCTACCGCGACGATGATGCTTGCATAGGCGGCCACTTCCCGCAAATTGTCGGTTACTGCTGGTGTTGATGTATGTGCAGTCCATGTATTGCCATCGGAACTGGTAAGAACCGTACCACTGTCTCCAACCGCAACGTAGACGTTGCCATGGGTTACGCCGTTCAGATTGGCAGTTGTGCCAGATGGGTGGGCAGTCCAGGTAATCCCGTCGGTGCTGGAGAGTATCGTTCCAGCGCCGCTTGCGGCATCACCTACCGCGAAATAAGTCCCGGCTACCTGGATCAGCGAACGCAACGCTGGGTTGGGGGTTGCCACATTCTCTGGCCGTCCAACGGCCCAACTGATGCCGTCAAGGCTGTAAACCGAGACACCTCCAGCACCAACGGCAACCCAACGCCGTGCAGGATTTCCCGGATTATTCTGATTTGCGGCGTAACCGGTCACCGCATATAAGTCGGTTGAAATGGGTGATGTGGGCTTACTCCAGGTCACACCATCGGGACTCGTAAATATCGCGCCTCCAGCGCCAACGGCGGCGAAACTGCCTGCGGCACTGGTAGCGTTGTTCGAGCAGGTCGTCAGGCCGGTATATCCCAGACCATATAGGTTTGGGGTTGAACCGGTTGGAGATGTCGAGCTACCGGTCCAACTGGCACTTGCATTATTAGGAGCCGCATTTATTGTGGGACTGCTCGATCCGCCGGGTCCGCCATTCTTGCGGCCATTCACAGCAAAATAATACTGGGATCCGTTAAACAGGCCGCACATATAAAATGGCGTGGTGGCATTGATGTAGGCATGTGAATTGGACAGGCCGGTCCAGTTGAATGCAGTAAGGCTGGGGTCAGTTGCAGTGAACAACCAGTAGTCCACTTCGGGGCTGCCTGTCCATGTGAGCAGGACTCTGCCGTCCCCAGCCGTGGCTGTGAATCCCGTCGGGGGTTCGGCGGTCGAGCCATTGTCAAGGCACCCGCTGAGCAATGATGCCATCACCATTGCTGCGATCAACATGTAATACGATTTTTTCACTGTCGAATTCCTTGAAGGGAGATATATTCTTTGCGGTATTGGTGACGAGACTCAAAGACGTAGCTGGTTTCCCCGACTGCATCGCCTCTTTCAAACTTCGCCTGAAAATCACCCTAGCTGCTGTTAGGAGCGATAAGCACGATACATGACCCCGCAAAAAAATGAAAGCGGCAACGTGGCCCATGGAGAGCTTGATCAGAGGTTCCTTAATGCTTTTAGGTCCCGGACGATGGGCATGTCACCCGGCTACCATGGAGGATATTTTTTCATTGCTGCATCAAGCTGTTCAGAATTCACCGATTCATTCAGCCATTGCAGCAGCGATACGTAGGGTGACTGTGCGAACCAGATTTTGTCCACCTCGGAAAACTGACGGATAAACGGAAAGATGCCCGCATCCGCAATCGAAGGGCGTTCCCCGAGCCGAGCTTCAGGATCATGCTGGTGCAGCGCCCATAGCATGTTGCCCCAGATTTCATCGATCACCTGCACACAGCATTGTGTGGTGAATTAAGCCGAAGCCCGGCGATCTTTTCGGGCCTAGCCTATGGATTCATGCCCACGCCCGGATCATGCGGCACAGTCACGCTGGCTGAAGCCAGAGTCTGGTTGCCGGATGCATCGGTAGCGGAATAAATCACGGTGTAGATCCGGTCGGTGATCCAGCTATTGTGATGGGCGCGGAGCTTGATGTACCGGTCATCGATGCCGAAACTCGCATCGCGGATATCATCGGGTTCAAGTTGCTCGTTGGCAGTGATGGACTCAAGTTTTATTTCAGGCAGACGATCATAGTCGTCATCCTTGACCGCGAAGGTTACGTTTACTGGAATGAGCTTGTTGTCCGCCGGGCGGAGCGTGCTCGGGTTCATGATCACCTCGAGCGTGGGCGGTGTCGTGTCGAGTTGTTCGATTGGAACGCTGATGGTTGCCGGGGACCTGTTGGTAAAATGAATCATTGCGTGGCTGGTCAGATAACTGGCGTCTGGCCGATCCAGGGAAATGCTCATTTTTGACAGGGTTTGCCAGCCAAGCAACGGGGGCGATTTGTCATTGATGACTTCCCATAGGATGGCATGCGTATCGCCTTTTTCAGGATCACTTACGGAAACTTTCCAGCCGGTTGGTGAGCTCGAGCTTGCCGCGGGTATGCCCAGTTTGCTGTGCCAGTCCGAGGGCAGTTCAACAAGTTCCCAAGTGTCATTATTGGGATCATCATCGTTCTTGCTGTCGCGCCCGATCGTTATGGCATCGATGGTCTGCGGTAATCTGTTGATCACACGGTAGTTGTAAACGATCTTGCTGGCCAAGTGCCTTGCATATACACCCACCTTCACTGTGGGCGGCATTTCCTCCGCCATGGCGGCATTGACATGGGCCAGCCAGACCAGGCTGCATAACTTGAGTATCAGGGTAGTCCAACTTTGTTTCATAGCGCTGCCTTTCTGCTCGTTTTTTTGTTATTGCCTGAACTTCTTATGGCACTCCAGGCAGTAGCCCATCGTCTTGCGCAGTGCCAGCAATGATTTTTCCAGGTCTTTTGCCAGCAGCGTTTTTGCAAGTTCATCCACGCTGCTGTTTACAGCCAGCGCGAGTTTATTGAAATCTTCATTTTTGGCTGTGTCGATAACCTGCTTCAGTTCCTCAGTCATTCCCAGCTTTGCTCTAGCAGTGTCTGACGCCCTTTCGAATTTGTCCTGGGCAAGCAGACCGATGATCGTTCTGGTTGCCGCCAGTTGTTCACGCATGTTGGAAAGCAGCCGGTGCTTCATCCTTGCGGAAAGTTCCAGAGTCACACGGTTGTCGACCATGTCATGTGCCGCAAGTCCGGCAATGCCCTGTTCTGCGGCCATGCAGAATGCAGGCATCAAGAGAATTGCAATCATCACGAATATTTTCATGTCATAACTCCTTGTTGAAGTCGTTTGCGCGATAAGAAGCGATCAATTCGATCTTGCTTTATGGCCGGGACAATGTGCAGTGTTCCAGTATTCATCGGTCTGGTCAACCGGCGCAAGAAATATTGCGACTATCTTGATTGTTCATGATTCTGGTCAGGCGTGGAGTGCATCCAATAACGTCGATGCAAGTTACGATAGCGTTCCACCTTTATTTCCTGAGCATTCATCTCAACAAGGATCGCACCGTCTGCATCAGAACGCAGCAGTTGCGCGCCGGTGTCCAGGTAGCGATTCACGATTTCCCGTTTCGGGTGGCCGAACCGGTTGCGGTAGCCGACGGTGAACACTGCATATTTCGGGCGAACGGCGGCAATGAATTCATTTGTTGATGAAGTCTTGCTGCCATGGTGCGGTACAACCAGCATTGCCGCTGACAGTTTGTCCGCATGTTCCTTGAGTAGTCGCCGCTCGACATCCTTTTCGATATCCGCTGTCAGTAAAATATGCTGCTCACCGATGCTGATGCGCAACACGCAGCCCATGTTGTTGTCGCGGATATCCGTCGAATTGTAACCGGCCGTGCCGGGATGCAGAATCTCGAAGCTTGCCCCATCCCATTGCCATGCCTGTCTATCCATGCAGCGTTGTATATTCGCTGCCTGCTGCAATAATTGATGCGAGTCAGGCAGTGAAGATGAAACCATGTCTAGCGGCATGGCCCTCATCACTGAAGCAGCGCCGCCGGTGTGATCGCTGTCGTCATGCGTGAGTATCAGCCCGTCCAGTCTGGCGATACCCATCGCGCGCAACGACGGGATCAATATGCGATTCCCGCTGTCCGCTTCATCGCTGAAATCCGGACCTGCATCGTAGAGCAGCGCGTGATGCCGGGTTTGAACCGCGACTGCAAGGCCTTGCCCGACATCGAAAATGACAAGGCGCAGTGTTCCTGGCAGGGGCGGCTCCGGCGTATTCAGGAACATCGGCAGCATCAATAGAAATCCCAGCCAGCGCGCCGGAAACCCGCGCGGCAACAGCACTAAAAGTACGCCAAACATGCCGGATATTACGCTCCATAACAGCGGAGCATGCTGGGTCCAGACTGCCAGGGGAAGGTTGTTCAACCAATCCAGCAAAGCCATCGTCCATCCCATCACGCTGTGCGCCAACCACAATGGCGTATCGAGCAGAAGCACTGCGCCGAGCAAGTCGAGCGGCACGATGACCAGGCTCACCAGCGGGATGGCAACGGCATTCGCGATCGGCGAGACCAGCGACACCTGCTGGAACAAGCCAAGCAGCAGGGGAACCAGGCCGATGGTCATGGCCCATTGCACGTTGGCATATTCCGTCAGCCAATGGTTTCGCACAGCCGGCACATGCCCGGAATCAGTGTCGGGTAGCTTCAGCCTGAGACCGGGGTAGATCCGGTATGCCGAAACATACATGATGAGTGCCACAGCGCCGAATGAGAGCCAGAAGCCGGGCGAAATGACCGCCCATGGGTCGGCTACAAGTACCCCGAGCAGCGCGAAACACAGGATCTGTGCCAGTGAAAAATTTCGGTTCAGCCACAACGCGGCGGCGACTGCGCCGACCATGTACACAGTGCGTTGTGCAGGTACTGCGAATCCGGACAGCAGTGCGTAGAACATTGCTACCAGCAAAGCGGCCAATGCGGCTGCCTTGCGCGCGGGCATCAGCAATGTCAGCCGTGCGCTGCGCCGCCATGACCAGTAGCAAAGGGCGAAACCCAGGCTGGAAAGCATGGTGATATGCAGGCCGGAGATGCTCATCAGATGATTGACGCCAGTGCGCGTAAATGCTTGCCACTGCGCCGGCGGGATGCTGCTCTGGTCGCCGATCGCAAGCGCGCTCAGCACTCCGAGATAAGGGGCGTCCCCCAGCGTTGCATTGAACTTGTCACGCACCTTTTCTCGCCAGGATTCGATGCGGTAAGCGGGACCGTCGGCCAATGCATCGATGCGAATGTTGTTTCCCTTGTTGTGCACATAGCCGACCGCGCGGAAGTTGTTTTCCAGCGCCCACGCCTCAAAATCGAAACCGAACGGATTGCTGCTGCCATGCGGTTGCTTCAGGCGCAACGTAAGGCGCCAGCGTTCCCCTGCTTTTAGCGCCAGAGTTTCTGTATTTTTGTCGAAATAGGTGCTGAGGTAAATATGATCTGGCAGACTGGCTTGCGGGTTAAGGACATGTTCAACCGCAAAGCTGAAACGCTGGCCGTGTTCATGGCTGCGCGGCAACTCGGCTACCACGCCGGTCACTTCGATATCGCGCCCTTGCCATTCATCGGGCAGGACGATGGCGAGTCGCTGCTCTGCCTGCCATGCGGCGTGATAGAAACCGATCCCCAGAGCAAAACAGGCAATTGACAGCGAGCGTATCAGTCGCAAAGCCAGGTTGCGCGTGGGGATCAACAACGGCAGCGGCATGCCGGCCAGCAGCCACGCCCAATCAAGGCCCGGCAGCGTGGCCTGCTGTTGCAACAGCCACACACCGAAGACAAAAGCAAGAGTGAAGAGAACCATGCGCACAGATTAGCGCACACGGATAGAATAAGGCTATGCGCAAATTATTCCGCCGATTCCTGCCGGACTATGAAACGGTAGAAAACCAACGCTGGCTTAAGCCGTTCGGAGGCTGGCTGAAACATCCCAACCTGTGGCACCTGCATCGCCGCTCGGTGGCGGGCGGTGTTGCGGTTGGATTGTTTTGCGGCCTTATCCCGGGGCCTTTGCAAATGATCTGCGCGGCACTCCTGGCAGTGTTGCTGCGCGTCAATCTGCCGGTGGCTGCGTTCACCACTTTCTACACCAACCCGTTCACGATATTGCCGCTGTATGCACTGGCTTACGAACTTGGTGCGTGGGTGAGCGGTGTGCATAGCGGCGTGGCGAGGGCCAAACTGACTTTTCCTGAAATGCAGTGGAATGACTGGATGACCAAGTTGTGGGACTGGCTGGTGATGCTTGGCGAACCAATCCTGATCGGCTTGCCGCTGCTTGCCGTAATCCTGGCGATCATCGGATATGTCCTGATGCGCGTTGTCTGGCGGGTGATGGTAATATTGAAATGGCGTGCGAGACAACGGCGGCGGTCAGCTTGATTTGCCCGTCAGCGGCTTGTGTCGGCAGGGGCATGTTTGACTTCCGATGAATCGCATGTTGAGTTTGCGAACGCATTTCGCATTGTGCATTAACCCTGCATATCACAACACTTTGACAGGCAGCTTTCCCCGACAAACGACTTACCGGATAGAAGTATTACCATGACACAAAACTTGCATGAGGACTTGGTGGGAAACCATGTGGGTGATGATACGCCCGAAATGGAACTTACCGATGCGGACATTCTGGATGCGATGCAGCACATACCCGGCTACCTGGATATCTCTACAGAGGATTTCCGTTCGATCTATCATCTTGCCCATCATCATGCGCTGGAGCGCATGTTCGCAGGGGTGACGGCTGGCCGCCTGATGCGCAGCACAATAGAGCCATTGCAGCCGGATACGACACTCGACGTAGCGGCAAGGAAGCTCGCTGATACCGGCTACAAGGGGTTGCCGGTCGTTGATGCCAGCGGTCTCGTGATCGGCATGCTCACCGAGACTGATTTCCTGAAACGCCTGAAGGCAGACAGCTTTCTAGAGTTGTTGTTGAAAATGCTCGAAGACTCTTTTGAGTTTACACACCGCTGCCATGAAACAACGGTAAGTGCAGCCATGTCCCAGCCGGCCGTGACAGTCGGCCCTGATGATGGATTCCTGGTGATTTTGGAAGCTTTTCGCCGGCATGGTGGCCGCAGCATGCCCGTCGTGGGAGAAGATGGCAGGCTGCTCGGTTTGCTGCTGAGAAAGGATTTCATTTCAGCCTACAGGTTGCGGGAGTTGCCGTGAATCTTCGCGAATACTTCGGCAAGATGAGAGGCAGCACACACGGCAGTCCGCCGCGAGTCAGCAATGAAGAGATCTTGTGGTCATGGATAGGTGCTTTCCTCGGCATCGCTGCGGTAGCCTGGGTTAATCATCTGTTTTTCGAGGGACTCGATCTGTCATTGATGATCGGTTCATATGGCGCATCCGCCGTGCTGATATATGGCGCAGTGCGAAGTCCTTTGGCCCAGCCGCGCAACCTGGTCGGGGGCCATGTGCTCTCGGCCATTGTAGGCGTAATGTGCTGGCAGTTCCTCGACCAGAACATGTGGCTGGCAGAATCGGTTGCGGTCGCAACTTCGATCGCCGTGATGCACGCGACACGCACGCTCCATCCGCCAGGCGGGGCCACTGCGCTGATCGCGGTCATCGGATCACCCGAGATCCACAGAATGGGCTATTTGTACGTGCTGTTACCCGCCACAATCGGGCCGCTGATTCTTTTGGCGGTAGCATTGCTGGTGAATAATGTGCCGGCATCCCGGCGCTATCCGGAAATTTGGTTTTGAACAATGAAACGTAACCAAAATTGATTCATCTCGTTTTTTGAACAGGATGATCGCGATCAACGGATTGCGCGAAACGTGAAGTCGACGATCAGCGGGCTTCGCTCTGCAGCACCCCATCGACAAGCCGCAACATGCGCTGCATGCGCCCCGCCAGTTCCGGGTCATGGGTCACCACGATGAAGCTGGTGTTCATTTGCTCGTTAAGCTGCTGCATCAGGTCGAACAATGACTGTGCGCTGCTGCGATCCAGATTGCCTGTCGGTTCATCGGCCAGCACGCAAGCTGGTTCGGTAACCAGTGCGCGTGCGACCGCGGTACGCTGACGCTCCCCGCCCGACAGCTCCGATGGGTGATGATGCAGACGATGCGCCAGCCCGACTTTCTCCAGCATCGCGGCGGCATGCGGTGCGGCCTCGATGCGTTTCATGCCGCGTATCAGCAGCGGCATCGTAACATTCTCCAGCGCGGTGAATTCGGGCAGTAGGTGATGGAACTGGTATACGAAGCCGAGCGAACGGTTGCGCATTTCTCCGCGTTGCTTCTCGTTCAGCAACTGCATTTCCTGTCCGAGTATCTGCACGCTGCCGCTGCTGACTTCATCCAGCCCACCAAGCAGATGCAGCAGGGTGCTCTTGCCGGAACCCGAAGCGCCGACGATGGCGATGCGTTCGCCGCGTTTCACTTCAAGGTTGACGCCCTTGAGTACGGGTACCTCCAGCTTGCCCAAAATGAATGTCTTGGTCAGGTCGCGGCAGGAAATCACCTGTTCCGTCTTCAGGCTATTCATAGCGCAGTGCCTCGGCAGGTTGAGTCTTTGAAGCCCTGTAGCTTGGGTACAACGTGGCCAGCATGCTAATCAGGAAGGACATGCCCGCCACCAGCATGACTTCGTGATAGCGAAGATCGGAAGGCAGCTCGCTGATGTAATACACGTCCTTGGCGAGAAACTGCACCCTGAACAATTGTTCGATGAACGGCACGACCACATCCAGGTTGAGCGCCAGAACGATGCCGCTGATGCTTCCGAGCAGCGTGCCGACCACGCCGATCACCACCCCTTGCACGATGAAGATCTTCATGATGCTGCGCGGCGATGCGCCCAGCGTGCGCAAAATCGCGATATCGGCCTGCTTGTCGGTGACCGCCATCACTAGCGTCGAAACGATATTGAAAGCCGCCACCGCGACGATCAGCGACAGGATGATGAACATCATTTTCTTTTCCATCTGCACAGCGCGAAAGTAATTGCTGTTCTGGCGCGTCCAGTCGTTTGCGTACAGGTTGTCCGGAAGATCGCTTTGCAACTCTGCCGATACGCGTGGTGCGAGGTCTATCTCGCGCAGTTTGGCGCTGATGCCGGTAACCGCATCTCCCAGCCGGAACAATTTTTGTGCGTCGCCGATGTTTATCAGCGCAAGGCTGTTGTCGTACGGTGCCATGCCTATTTCGAACAGTCCTACAACCTGAAATTGCTTGAGGCGTGGCATCATGCCGGCCGGAGTGAACTGCCCTTGCGGAGCGATCAGCAGGATCTTGTCATGGAGCCGCACGCCCAGCGCACGAGCCAGGTCGGTGCCGAGGACGATACCGAATTCGCTGCCACGCAGATCGTCCAGTGAGCCCGCCTTGATCTTGTTGGAAAGCTCGGTGATCGCTGTTTCGCGCGACGGATCGATGCCGCGCACCATCACGCCCTGCACGCTTCTGCCGATCGACAGCATGCCCTGTCCAGATACATAGGGAGCGGCGGCGATGACTTGCGGATTGCGAGCGACCTTGTCCAGAATGGATGGCCAGTCATTCAACTGCCCGCCATCCGCGACTACCTCCAGGTGCGGCGATGCGCCCAGCATGCGCGCACGGATCTCCTTCTGGAATCCGTTCATCACCGACAGCACCACGATCAAAGCCATCACTCCCAAGGCCATGCCCAGCATGGATATCAGCGATATGAAAGAGATGAAGTGGTTGCGCCGCTTGGCACGGGTGTAGCGCAGGCCGATGAATAATTCGTAAGGTTGCAAGGCGAATGAGCAGGTGTATTTGAACAGACGCTAGTTTGCCACAAAGCGGCAGGGCTATGGCGGCAAAACCTGGCGCAACCGCCGATGGATCGCAATATCCCGGCCAGTTGCCTGAACTGCGGCGACTTTGGCGGCGTTTGTTAAGAGTATATGCATCATGCGTCAGTACATCCATGATGCCGGGTCTGGCATGGCCGTCCTTACCCGTGCCTGGTGATATGGGGCCGGTTAAACAGGAACAAAACGTGCGAATGGCGGTCAATGATAAAACGCGCCAAGGCCGTTATAATTACCAGTGCGAACAAATTACACAGGCTTTTCTCCTTTGATCTGGATATCGCTGTTGACTTATTTGGCTTCATCTGCGGTATTAAGTTAGCCGAAACAGCAGAAATGACTGGTAGGCATTGATAGATAAAGCAGCGAAACAATTTTGATTTAGGAGGCAGTCTTGTTCAGTAGATTAGGCGTCAGCACGCGGATGTTGATCGCAGTTACAGTCGTGGTTGTGATGTATGCGGTCACATTTCTGTTGGTAGGTTCATCACTCTCTCATCTCACCCGGAATGCCAAGCAGGGCGACGAGATTATTTTGCCGAATATACTGTTGGCAGATGAAATGATCCTCAGCCGCCTCGAAGTTCAGCAATATCTGACCACTTTCTCGACCTCTCGCAACCGGGATGGCTACAAGAATGCCGAAGATTCTGCCAAACGTTTTCTGGGCGATGTGGAAAAGTACAAGCAGCTTTTTAGGCAGAATAATCAGGAACAAAACCTGAAACAGATTGAGGCGATCGAAGCTGGCTTCAATCGCTTTTACGCCAGCGGAAGGGCTATGGCGGACGCTTATCTGGATCGCGGTTTCGAAGCGAGCAATCAACTGGCGATAGATTCCGGTGTAGTTGCCGAGTTCGACAAGCATGGCGAATCCGTCGCCAGACAATTATCAGATTTGCGTGGGCAGCAGATCGCAGAGGCTCACAAGAACAGCGCCAGCATTGCAAATAATGTCCAGTCTGCCTCCGGTATGATGATCGTCGGCGGTTTGGCAGCATCATTGAGCGCTGCCTTTTTTGGTGTGTGGATCACGCTCAGTGTACTGGGGAAAATGGGCGGAGAGCCTTCTTACGCGGCCGATGTGGTCAAACGAGTGGCGGACGGTGACATGACGATTGAAGTAAACGTCAAACCGAATGACACCAGCAGCATGCTGTTTGCAGTCAAGGACATGATCCAGAAGATTGCCGGTATCGTCGCCAATATACGCAACACCAGCGAAACCATCACCAGCGTCTCGCATGAGATTGCTTCTGGCAATGCAGATCTTTCGCAGCGGACTGAAGAGCACGTTTCCAGTCTGGAGCAGATTGCAAGCAGCATGGAAGAGCTTCTCTCCGCGGTGCGTCAAAATGCTGAAAGCGCCAGGCATGCGCATCAGCTTGCGCAAGGTTGCTGCGATATCGCAGAACAGGGCGGTGGGGAAGTAGAGAAGCTGGTGGCAACAATGAATTCCATCAGCGAGTCCTCAAGGAGGATAGAAGACATTATCAGCGAAATAGACGGAATAGCTTTCCAGACCAATATCCTTGCCTTGAACGCAGCCGTCGAAGCGGCGCGCGCCGGTGAAGATGGCCGTGGCTTTGCAGTGGTCGCCGGCGAAGTGCGCAATCTGGCACAACGCTCTGCCTCGGCTGCCAAGGAAATAAAGCTATTGATTGGCGCATCAATGAAAAATGTCGGTTCTGGAGCAGTGCAGGTAAAGGATGCTTCTGGCACGATTAGCGATGTGGTCACCTCGGTGCAACTGGTCGCATCTCTCATGAAGGATATTTCTGCTACAACTACAGAGCAAAGCACGAGTATCGAACAAGTAAATGCCGCGATTGCCCAGATGGATGAAGTCACTCAGCAGAATGCGGCGCTGGTTGAAGAAGCCGCCGCTTCAGCCGAATCCTTGCAGGAGCAGGCGGATATACTGCTGCAAGAAGTCAGCGCATTTAAACTGGCGGCAACCAGCTCTGCGTCATGGCATGTTTCCAAACCTGCAGCCAAACCGCAAAACAGGCTTAAGCCTCGTTCGCCAGATGCACCAAGTGCCACTCGAAAACTGGCAAGAGTTGAACCGGGCAAGGACGGCGACTGGAAAGAATTCTAGCCAAGCCAGTCATTGCGGCTTTGGGTGGGGTCGTGCCAGTGATGCTGGGGAAGCGACCATGATTGTGTAGAATGCCGCTAGTAAGGGAGAGGCGACCACAGGCAAAAAATAATTGCCGTGAATCCGATTGCGTTTGCGGACTGGTTCGCAAAATTGAGGTTCCAATCTGGCACTTCAAGTTTAGCAAGCAGTTGTGTGTCCCGGGTTGTGCATTAACTTGAAGCAGGTTTCCATATGACGCTAGACCAGGACATCGATGCGGTCGTGCAAAGATGGCGCGGAGTCCAGGTGCTTCGTTGGGAGTATATGAGACAACGGCTGTGTATTGTGTGCATCGTATTGATAGCCGCTTTTGCCGGTGTTCCAGCATTTGCCGCCGACGGGAGCGCAGAAAAGAGCGGGTTTGTGTTTCCAATGCCTGCCGGATCGTTCGGCTTTTCCTACCCGCTTATTGCGTCATTCTCGGGAGGCGGTTTTATTCCGCTCGGAAATTCGGACAAAGACGACCTTACGCCTTCGGTACCCTCGCTAAGGGCTGACATTGAGTTTGGACTCGGCGGTGGAAGCGTGGATGCCGGAATATATTTCCCGTTCGGACAAGGCTCCTTCGCGCTTAACCTGAAAAAATCGCGAATGCGCACGTGGCTGGTAAGCTGGAAAGAGCCGCTCGACAGAACGTATGATGGCGCTGTGCTCGAGCTAGTAGCGCTGGGTCACATTCCCGGAAAAATCGGTCTTGGTTATTTCAAGGATCGTGAATTGATCGCCAATCAACGCAATACATTTAAATATTTCTTTATCGGCGTAGGCTGGTAGGACCATGCTTCCCGATCAGTCGCAACCTTCGTTATTGCCCCCTGCAGCGGTGCGCAGAATATGCTGCTATGCGGCTGGAGCGATTCATGTCTCAACACAAGCGAGGTGTAGCGATGAAAAATGACTATGTTGTGCAACGGATCGGGTACAAAGTCGTTGCCCTCGCATTCGCATACGCGTTGATGCTGGCCGGCGGGTGCTCGATCGTTGCGCCCGCCGCGGATGGGCCGCGCCCGGACAATTGGGCAAATCCGGTTGCGGCAGACCCCGGGCTGCCGAATCTTCATCGCGTCACGCCGACGCTCTATCGATCAGCCCAGCCGACGAAAGAGGGTTTTGCGTTTCTGGGCACACAGCCCAGCCTTGCGAACGCGGATCGCCCCGTCAAAACCGTGGTCTCGTTGCGGACATTCAACGATGATGCTCCGCTTGTTGCGACATCCCCGGCTTTGCGGCTTGAGCAGATTCGGTTCAAGACCTGGCATCCCGAGGATGAGGATGTGGTCAAGTTCCTGCGCATCGCAACTACCCCGTCCCTGCAACCTGTGCTCGTGCATTGCCAGCATGGTTCTGACCGCACAGGAACCATGGTCGCAATCTTCCGGATCGCCTACCAGGGCTGGACCAAGGCTCAGGCGACAGACGAGATGATCAACGGGGGCTTTGGCTTCCACCCGATGTGGCAGAACTTGCTGCGCTACATCGAAGAACTTGACGTCGATGCCATCAAGACAAAGGTAGCGCAGCAAGGGCCATGGCAATAAGACAATAAGACCAGTAGGCCGGCAAACGGGACAGAGCCCCTAAATGTTCTGGTTATATGGATACAATCCGGATCCGATCTCTCTAACTGGGCCATGCGTCCCGGTGCATCCACCACTACCGGATGCCGCGCCTGAATCGGTATCCCTTGTAGCTGAATATCATGCCATCCGGCGTGATCTCTTCCAGCCTGAGTCCCAACATCAAGGATCCACCCTCCCGCAGCCTTATGGAATTGATGCTGACGAGACGCTCGCCGGGATTACCCGAATAGGCATGGAACTGAACCGTCATTTCAGGAATCTCCCGCTGAATCTGGACAGGCAGTTCGTCAAAGCGTAGCGCTTCTTGGTCCGGTGCAACTTCGGCTATGTCGGCGGATATTTCCGGGAAGGTTTTGTCCGGTATGGGCGCCACCGGAGCGGGTGTCGCGGAGCCGGCGAGTGCCGGTTTATTCGGCTTCATGGCGACGGGCATTTCGGATGGTGCGGCCAAAGGCGCCGATGCGGCCTGTTGCCAAACCGGGGTCGGCGGTATCGCGGCAGCAGGTTCCATCACACGAACCGGTTGCTCCGCCTGCCAGGGTTGCAGCCAGCCGATCAGGACACCGGTGCCTAGCAGCACTACCGCAAGCAGGGTGTAATAGACAAACAAGGGACGCTTGGGGGCAGGTACCGTTAACTGCACGGCCTGCAATGTCGGCGTTGCGCCAAGTCGACGCTGCTGGTCGGATTTCTTGAGCGCATCGAGGATATACGACATGCCTACTTCACTCCTTGCTCGCTCGCGCGATGCAACTTGGGCGCTGTCACATCTGCCGCGCTGCCAAGTTGCATCATGGTCTGAGGCCCGACCACGCCATCGGGCACAAGTCCTTGCGAGAGTTGAAACTGTTTGACTTGACGCATCATGGCTTCACCGAAAACCTGATCCTTGCCGGCTTCCGCCGCCTTGCCATCAAGTTGCACGAGCTGCTTGTTCAGCCATTCCACATCTGCCCCGCGATCGCCCATGCGCAGCGTCTTGCCTGCCACCGGCGGTTTGCGCCACAGCAGGGTGTAGTCCCCGGACCACTGCTGCGCAAGCGCGGTCAGGTCGACGGTTTTGGTTTCGCTGCCAACGGCAAAGGTGGCAGAATTATGGTCAAGCATGGTCAACGTTGCATAAAATTTCCGCCCCTGCTTGTCTTGCATGTGCAGGACCGCGGGCAGATTCAATTGACGCAGTTCATCCAGTCCGCCGCGCATTGTCAGGCAATGCAGTCCGGCGGCTTCAGCCTGGCTGCACGCGTTTCCGTTCCCCAAATCTTTTTCCAGGTTACCGGCGCCCCATGTCCTGAACAGGGCCGTGTAAGCCATATCCTCGCTGCGCGAGAGCGGAAGGGTTGCCGGCCATTCCAGCGCATTCGGCAGCGCCGCTACCGGTTTGGCAACCTCCGTTGGAACTTCGGTTTTCGTCTGTGCAGGTGATATCTCGACAAACTGGAACAACGCCACCGCCAGCGCTGCCAGCAGCAAGCCTGCCAGCACGGGTCGCACCACGCGGGTTTGCGCAGCCGGATTGTGGAACACTTCGCGCGCCGCCTGCTTCAGGGTCGCATGATCGACGCGCTCCTTGTTCTGTGCATAAGTACCCAGCAGTGCCCGGTCGCACAGCACATTGATGATACGGGGTATCCCTCCGCTCAACCGGTACAAACTGCCCATCAGTGCAAGCGGGAACAATGGTCTTTGCGCGCCCGAAACCCCGAGCCTGTGCTGCACATAGGCGGCGATCTCATGTTTGTCGAGCGGCCCCAGGTGATAGCGCGCGATGATCCGTTGCGCGAGTTGCCGCAATTCGGGCTGCGCCAGCATCGCCGCCAGTTCGGGTTGGCCCAGCAAGATAATCTGCAATAGCTTGCGCTGGTTGGTTTCCAGATTGGTGAGCAGCCGCAATTGCTCCAGCACGTCGGCAGAAAGATTCTGCGCTTCGTCGATGATCAGCACCGTATGCCTGCCCTTGGCATGCGCGTCGAGCAGATAAGCATTGATGCGATCGATGTACACCTTGACGCTGGTATTTCCGGGCGGAAAGGCGATGCCGAATTCTGCGCAGATGGTCGAGAGCAATTCCTCGACCGTAAGCTTGGGATTGAAGATGTAGGCCACATCGCAGGATTCCGGTATCTGCTCGAGCAGGCAACGGCACACCGTAGTCTTGCCGGCTCCCACTTCGCCGGTGAGCAGCACGAACCCGCCGCCGGCATTCACGCCATACAGCAGATGCGCGAGCGCCTCCTGATGGCGCTTGCTCATGTAGAGATAGCGCGGGTCGGGTGCGATGGAAAACGGCTCTTCGGCGAGGCCAAAGTAACTCTGGTACATGGGCGATCCGGAGTGGGAATGTCGCACCATTATATACACAGCGACATGCCCGGCGCATTTCTGCTCGAGCGCGGTTCCTTTACTCGCGTTTTTATGGTGTAAGATGAAAACATCTGTTGTAATTCAACTGTCCGGAGATAATCGAGAAATAAATTATGGGTACAACATTGATCGTCATACTGGTTATTGCCACGCTGGTCGTTTTTTATGTGATCGGAATATTCAACAAGCTGGTCATGCTGAAGAACCGTTACAAGAACGCCTTTGCGCAGATCGAGGTGCAACTGAAGCGGCGTTACGACCTGATACCAAATCTTGTCGAGACCGCCAAAGGTTATATCAAGCATGAGCGCGAAACCCTGGAGGCAGTGGTACAGGCGCGCAACACGGCCCAAAAGATGTTGTCTGTGGCGGCATCCGACCCGGGCAATGCCGAGGCGATGAAGGGCCTGAGCGGTGCCGAAGGAAAATTGGCCGGTGCCATGATGAACATGAATATGTTGATGGAGGCGTACCCGGATCTCAAGGCCAACCAGAACATGATGCAATTAAGCGAAGAGCTCATCTCCACCGAGAACAAGGTCTCTTTCTCGCGGCAGGCCTTTAACGATGCGGTTATGGCCTACAATATCTACAAGCAGACGTTCCCGCCGGTATTCTTTGCGGCAATGTTCGGTCATGCGCAGGATGCGACCCTGCTGGAGTTCGAGGACACTGCTGCCATACAGGCCCCGCCGAAAGTCTCGTTTTGACCCCTGCTGTGTTGTATTCCGGCGCTTAAGGAACCTCTGATTAAGTCCCGCGTGGCCGCGCATTCGGCTTTGCGGGATGGAATGCAAGAAAGGCGACGACGCGAATGGTCATTCCCTTCGCTAGGAGCCTGACGCCGCAGACCGCCCGCAAAGCCAATGCCCTGGCGGGTTGCGACAAAAACGGGCGCTCGCTGTGTTGCGCTCCTTGGCATAGCGGCCTTGACACGGTGGGGCGCAGCCCTTTGGTGCGGGAAAGGCCGCTGCCCCCATTCTCGCACCAAAGGGCTTCGCCACACCGTATCGTGGGGGCAACAATAACTACGACCGGCGTCGCGCGCCTTGCGATCATCCCGTTTTTGACAGCAACGCGGTTCATGATGGACTTAATCAGAGGTTCCCTAAATGAATTTCTTTGAATCACAGGACCGTGCCCGCAAAAATACCTTCCAGCTTGTCTTCCTGTTTGTCCTGGCAGTGATCACGCTGATCATCATGACCAATCTCCTGGTCATGGTGGTGTTCGGCCTTATCAAGAGCGAGCAAATGCAAAGCGGTGCGGCGCTGATCCAGAAAATGGATTGGCATAAATTCGCCCTGGTCAGCGCAGCGGTAATTAGCGTGGTGTTGGGAGGCAGCCTCTACAAGATCATGGCATTGTCGTCCGGCGGCAGGGCGGTAGCGGATGGGCTGGGCGGACGATTGATCCCGCAAAACACCAAGGACCCGAAGCAGCGCAGGCTGTTGAACGTTGTGGAAGAGATGGCGATCGCCTCCGGCACGCCGGCACCGCCGGTTTATATTCTCACGGGCGAACCGGGCATCAATGCCTTTGCGGCCGGTTTCACGCCGCGCGATGCCATCATCGGCGTCACCCAGGGGCTGATCGACCATTTGAACCGCGAACAGCTTCAGGGCGTCATCGCCCATGAGTTCAGCCATATCTTCAATGGCGACATGCGGCTCAACATCCGCCTGATGGGTGTGCTGAATGGTATCCTGATCATCGGACTGACGGGCTACTACATTTTGCGTGCCACGCGCGGGCGGGGTAGAGGTAAAGGCGCGGGCGGGATACTGGGGCTGGGTGTCGGGCTGATGGTCATCGGCTTCGCCGGCACCTTTTTTGGCAGCCTGATTAAGGCCGCTGTGAGCAGGCAGCGGGAATATCTGGCGGATGCCTCGGCGGTTCAGTTCACCCGCAACCCGGACGGGATCGCGGGCGCATTGAAGCGGATAGGCGGGCTCGGATATGGTTCGATAGTGGATAACCCCGGCGCACCTGAAATCAGCCATGCCTTTTTTGCACAGGGCGTTTCGGGATTCATGCAATCGCTCTCCGCCACGCATCCGCCGCTGGCAAAACGCATCTTGCTGATCGATCCTCATTGGGACGGAAAATTCGATACCGAAGACAGGACCGATCCGCTCCGGGATGGCGAACAGACCGCTAAAAAAGCGGCCCTATCGCGCGAAGAGTTGGCGCAAAAAGCCGCTACCGTTGCTGTCGGTGCCACGATGGCCACGGTCGCGAATGCGATCGACCAGATCGGCAACCCCAGACAGGAGACCATAGATCACGCACACTCGCTGATTGCAGAGTTGCCCGGGGCCATAGCAGAGGCTGTCCGCGAGCCATATGGCGCCCGCGCGATTATTTTTTCCCTGGTTCTTGATCAGGGGCGGGAGATTCGTGATGAGCAATTGGCGCATATGCAGGAGCATGCCGACCCGGATGTCTACGAGTTAACGCAAAACCTTATGCCGGACATGGAGGGGCTGGATATCAAATACCGGCTGCCACTAATAGACATGGCGGTCCCTGCGCTGAAGCAGTTATCCATCAGCCAGTACCAATCCTTCAAGAAAAACCTGAGCGCGCTGATAAAAATTGATTCCAGAATCGGCCTGTTGGAATGGTCATTGCAGAAGATTCTGTTCGGTCATCTGGACGGGCATTTTTTCAAACTGCCACACCCGATTACCCGCTATTCACATGTCAGGGATCTCAGGCAGGAAGTCAGGGTGATCCTTTCCGTGATGGCCTATGCGGGCCAGCAGGAGCAACAGGATGTCGAAGCCGCTTTTCATGCGGCTACCGCAGCGCTGGAATTCAGCGAACTGCAATTACGTGAAAAAAGCCTGATCAGAGTTTCCGATCTGGATATGGCGATGAAAAAACTTGAATTGCTGAATCCTTTGGCCAAGCCGAAATTATTGCAGGCATGCGCCACCAGTGTCATGCATGATCGGAAGATTTCTGCTGTAGAAGGCGAATTGTTGCGCGCGATTGCAAGCGTGCTCGGTTGCCCCATGCCGCCGATCATCCCATAGCCAGCATTTACGCAAGGTCGCCATCAGGGAGTTTATTTTCGCGGGAACACCGTTTATGAAGTAAATATTCTTATAATGCAGAAGTTTTCTTGAATCCCCCATTTAGTTTTTTTCAATTTACCTTTAAGGATTTTCAAATGTTGTCTATCAAGTCTCGCATCGTGTTGGCAAGCGCAGTTTCCCTGTTGTTCCTGAGTGCCTGTAACAGCAAGAGCGGAAATACTCCCGCAGCGGGAGATATCGCCGCAACCGTAAACGGCATCCCCATCAGCAAAAAAAGCGTCGACCAGATAGTCGGGCAGCGCTCGGCGATGGGCCAGCCTGATAGCCCCGAAACACGCAAGGCCATCATCAACCAACTGGCAATGCAGATGCTGGTATCACAGGAAGCGATCAAAAAAAACCTGGACAAGACTCCGGAAGTGGTCGAACAGATCAACCTGACCCGGCAGTCCATACTGGCCAATGCATTCGTTCAGGACTATACAAAGAACAATACGGTCAGCGACGACATGTTGAAAGCCGAGTACGACAAGATCAAGTCACAGATGTCGGGTACCGAATACAAGGCGCGCCACATCCTGGTGAATAAGGAAGCCGAAGCCAAGGTCATCATCGCCAAACTGAAAAATAATGCCAAGCTGTTCGAGAGCCTTGCCAATGAATATTCAAAAGACCCGGGCTCCAGGGACAATGGAGGCGAACTGGGCTGGTTCGACGCGCGGAGCATGGTGCCGGAATTCGGAGCTGCCGTCGCCAGACTTGCAAAAGGCAAATTCACGCTAGAACCGGTCAAGACGGAATTTGGCTATCACGTGATCCTGCTGGAAGATACCCGCACCAGAGAGGCTCCCGCCTTCGAGCAAGTCAAACCTCAACTTGCCAAGCAGGTGCAAGAGCAAAATCTGAAGAAACTGGTCGACGACATGATGGCAAAAGCCAAGATCGAAATCACCGATTCACCGGCAGCAGAACCGGCCAAGAAACCGGAATAAGCCGGGAAGTAGCAAAGAGTGATGAGGAGCCCGGGTCGAAATATATTTGAAGTGGCAAACAATCCGAAACCGGCTCCAGCGCTATTTTTCCGCCAGAGACAGGAAAGCCAGGATGTAGCCGGGTGGAATGAATAATAATTCTTTGGTTTTTTCTTTTTTCGCGCTCACCCAGAAGCGTAGGCCACTCTGCATATTTTCTTCCAGGTATTTTCGAGTCACGTCGAGAATTATGAATTCTTGTTGCGGGCAATCCGTGCGTTTGCATTCTTCAATATCGCGGGTCATGTTCGTCAAGACTATGGTTTTGCCATAGGAATCATATGCCAAATTGTAGAAACGCCAGACGCCAGTGTAGTTAATTACTATGTAGATTTCATAGGTGATACTTCCTGCATCGGATTTCAAAGCGCGAATATATAACTGATCCTGTGTATTGCTGGCTATGTTTGGCCCCTTGTAAATGGTGGACAAATTGGATTCTCCGCGCTGAACTTTTGTCGCTTTCGCTACCGATAAAGGATCGTCCAGGTCGAGTTTCGGTGGTTGCGGCATTGATTGCAGCGCGTCCTTCCGGTCTTGTGAGCCACAGGCTGAAAGCATGAGAATGCTGGCTGCCACTGCGATTAATTTCTGCACTTTCAATTGATTTCTCCTCATGGCAGGGAATGCCATTGTAGTGTGGACTTGATTAGCCGATTCTTTCTTCCAGCGCGCGCAAACGATTTTCAACGTAATCGATTTCTTCAGTGTCCAAAGGAACGGTCATCCTCATGGCGATGAAAAATCCCTGCGCCTGTCCAAACAGCTGACGGTTGCCGGCCACATCCGTTCGGTTGGTCATGATTTCCATCTTCGCCGTGCTGAACAATTCTTCAAACCCGTCAATCATGTCTTCCTTGTCTGCCACTTGCTTCTCCTGAAATTTCCTTGTTGCGGGAATTATATAAACTATCACGAATTAAATGATCAAGTTTTCCAATTATGTTGCCGATAGCGGCAGCCATCGCATTCGCAACATCGTTTTCGACGCAGGCGGGGTCACCACGGTCGCGGAAGACCGTATCCGATACAATCTTGACGATCTTGCAGGCACGAAGGCGCAATTCTTCAGCCCCTTTCCGGATCACCGCCGTTGGTACCAACCTCTATGCCGACGATAGCCTTGATGAACGCACCCGAAAAATACAATGCCTTAAAGCTGCCTCGATCACAAAATAGGGGGTGTGCATTTTTGCCACTTTAATTATTTTGTGCTTGCAGCTTTTTCGTCAGAATGACTATATTGTGATTGTGTTGTGAGCTGTCTGTGACCACCTCCCGCTTTTTTGCCATGAAAATATATTTCTGCCTATGCCTGCTTTAAGGCAAAATATTGCGCGAGACGAAATACCGTTTCACGTCAATTTCGGTCAATGATTCAAAATGAGTTAACAGCCGGCATTCACCCGAGGTGATTTTTTATGCCGACACATACCCCAGAATTAAAATAGATATCCATCCATCATGCCCAATCCCGCCAATTATTCTTGGGCCACGAACGCCAAAGACGCAATAGCAAGCTTGAGCACTCTGCAATTGGTGCTGGCGATGTCGATGCCAGGGCGGTGGATGATTTTCGTTTTCTTGAAGGCGTTTCTTTCTTTCAGGCCAAACATGCCTCCGTTCAGTAGCATTACGTAATCGAAGCCGATATGAAAGCCGTCCATTTGGTCATTCCCGACCTGTTCCTGCCAAAAGCGTTTGCTGCAGAAGTTGCTGCGGGGCTGTATTTGCCGGCTTTGCAAAAGTTTCTGGGACGCGGGCACAGCGAGATGCTCGAGCCAGTTTCGCTGGAAGAGTTGCTGTGCAGGTTATTCGATCTGACTTTCCAAAACGATCCGCCGATTGCCGCCGTCTCGGCTGCATTCGACGGACTCGCTGATGGCTGCTGGCTGCGTGCCGATCCGGTGCATCTGAATTTGCAGCGCGACCAATTGCTGCTGGCCGGTGTGCAGGCCGGCAGTGATGAAGCATCAGCGTTATGCGCGAGCCTGAACGAGCACTTTTCCGGTCAGGGCATGGAATTCTTTGCGCCGCATCCGCAGCGCTGGTATGTGCGGCTGGACACGCTGCCGCGCATCCGCACTACGCCGCTATCGAGAGTGATCGGCAGCGATGTGCGCAGGGCCTTGCCGGCAGGCGAAGGGTCGGCGCGCTGGCACCAGTTGTTCAACGAGATGCAGATGCTGTTGTTTACCCATCCGCTGAATGCGGCACGCGAAGCACGCGGCGAGTTGATGATAAACAGCGTGTGGCTGTGGGGCGGCGGAGGGCCGGTAGGCGCATTGCAAAAATCCTATGATCGTACAAGTTCCGATGAAGACCTGGTCGAGATGTTCGCCGCAGCGGCGGATATCCCTTTTGAGACTTTGCCGAAAAATTGGCATAGGTCCATCGGGGATGGCAGGCAATTGCTGGTTTGGACAGGTTTGAGGTCGGCCTTGCGGCTCGGTGATCTGGCGGCATGGCGCGATGCCTTGCAGGATTTCGAAACCGGATATGCACAGCCGTTGTGGCATGCTTTGCGAAACGGAAAACTTGATCTGCTGGAAATCTATATTGCGGGCGATGACTGTGTCCGCCGATTATCGCTTAAACGAGGTGACACCTGGGCATTCTGGCGGCGCTCCAGGCGGTTGCCAGAATTTTCCTTGGTGTAAAATGGCTTCAAGCGCAATGAGGAAATACTGCCGTCGTAACGGGTATCCTCCATGGAGTTTGCGCCACCTTGGTCGAGTTCCCGCGCAATTTGACAAAGCTCAAAGGAATATTTCCGGCGAGGGCGAAAACAAGTATGTCCATCGCCAGAGCAGCAAGGTGTCGGCCGCCGCCGGAAAGTATTTTGGTTTGTAATGTTGTATCATCCCGGCGCATTCAGGTGGGGAACCAATATGAAAGTATCATTTCTTGATTTTGAAAGTCAGATTGCCGAACTGGAAGACAAGATCGAACAATTGCGCTTTGTGCAGGATGATTCGGCGCTCGATATTGCGGATGAGATTTCGCTTCTGTCCAAGAAGAGCGTAGCGCTGACCAAGGAGATCTACTCCAGGCTGACCCCGTGGCAGATATCCCAAGTGTCGCGTCATCCGCAACGGCCTTATACGCTGGATTACATCGAGCACCTGTTCACTGATTTTGAGGAATTGCACGGCGACCGCGTGTATGCCGACGACAAGGCCATCATTGGCGGATTGGCCAGATTCAACGGCCAGAGCGTGATGGTGATCGGCCATCAGAAAGGGCGCGATACCAAGGAAAAGATCGTGCGGAATTTCGGCATGTCGCGTCCAGAAGGCTATCGCAAGGCGATGCGCCTGATGCATCTTGCGGAAAAGTTCGGGATACCCATCATGACCTTTATCGACACGCCCGGCGCCTATCCCGGCGTGGGGGCGGAAGAACGCGGCCAGTCCGAGGCGATCGGACGAAATCTTTACGAAATGAGCGAATTGCGCGTGCCCATCATCTGTACCGTGATCGGCGAGGGCGGCTCCGGCGGCGCGCTGGCGATCGCCGTGGGCGATGCGCTGCTGATGCTGCAATACAGCACTTATTCGGTTATCTCGCCGGAGGGTTGCGCTTCGATACTGTGGAAAAGCGCTGAAAAAGCACCAGATGCCGCAGAGACATTGGGAATCACCGCAAGCCGCCTGAAGACGCTGGGCTTGGTGGACAAGATCATCAGCGAACCGCTGGGCGGCGCGCATCGCGACTATGCGGCGACCATGCAGAATGTAAAAAAAGCGTTGTTGGATGCGCTGAAGACGGCGCAGAACAAACCCGTTTCAGAGTTGCTGCAAAGCCGCTTCACACGCTTGATGAGTTATGGCAAGTTCAAGGAAGTCGAATTGCACTAACTTCTTTTCCACCCGCTGTTCCGGATGTGGTCCGTAAAGACGTTCGAGGATTTGATAGTGTCCCCCCCTAGTCATTTTGCTGAGCGGATCGCGGCCCAGATCGCCTCGCTGGTTCCTGCGCGCAGTTCCATCTTGGTCGGCTTGAGCGGCGGATTGGACTCGGTGGCTTTGCTGCATCTGTTGAGCAATATCTCCGAGCGCTACTTCTGGCGCATTTCGGCAGTTCATGTTCACCATGGCATCAGTCCGAAGGCAGGCGAGTGGGCTGATTTCTGCGCCGCCCTGTGTGCGCGCCAGAATATCCCGCTGCGCATCGAACATGTTGATATCGCACCGTTGCGCGGGCATGGCATCGAGGCCGCGGCACGCAAGTTGCGCCATGCGGTATTTTCCGGACAAGCATGTGATTTTGTCGCACTGGCCCACCATGCTGACGATCAGGCGGAGACCTTGTTGCTTCAGCTGTTGCGCGGAGCCGGAGTGCGTGGTGCGGCAGCAATGCCAATTCTTTCAGAACTTGCAGGCTCACATAGATTGCTGCGACCGCTTCTGAACTGCTCCCGCAAGGATATTCGGGCTTATGCCGAAGCACAGGGCCTGCAATGGATAGATGACGAAAGCAATGCCGACGATAGCTATCCGCGAAATTTTTTGCGTCATCGCGTGCTGCCTGTGCTGGAGCGGGAGTTTCCCGCCTACCGCGACACTCTGGTGCGCAGCACCAGGCATTTTGCCGAAGCGAACGAGCTTCTTGACGAATTGGCCAGGCTGGACGCAGGCCCGGCACTTGAAGGAAATACCTTGCAGGTTGCGGCACTGAGAAGGCTTTCGCTGATTCGCGCGAAGAATCTTCTTCGTTACTTTCTCCATGGACAAGGCGCACCCTTGCCGCGGAGCGCGCAGCTTGAAGAAATGCTCAGGCAGCTTTGCGAAGCCCGGCAGGATGCCGCAGTGAGTGTGCGCTATGGTGATCATCAGGTGCGAAGGTATCGGGACAGGGCATATGTGCTGCCTTTGGCTACCGATTTCGATCGCGGCTTGGTTTTGCCTTGGCACGGAGAGACAACACTGGAGTGGCCCCCGTTGCCCGCCCGGTTGCGCTTTTCAAGCGTGGAGGGTTCCGGACTCAGTTTGCAGAAACTGCAGCGGGCTCCGCTGACGCTGCGACTGAGGAGCGGCTCCGAATTGCTGAGGCCGTATCCGGCTGCGGCAAAGCGCACCCTTAAAAATCTGCTGCAACAATATAACATCCCGCCCTGGCATCGCGAACGCATGCCGCTGCTGTTTTGCGGAGAGGAATTGGTGTGTGCAGTGGGGGTGGCAATGGATTGCGATTATCTTGCGATGGAAAACGAAGAGGGTGTGTTGGTGTCTTGCGAATAATTGGGCTATTATGGCCGCAACAAGATTGTCATAACCGTGCCGATGAATGTAAGAGGGAGAAAACCATGAAACCAGTAATTGCGTTGTGCAGTGCCTTGTTGTTGAGTCTGTCCATGGCGGTATCCGCCGACCCTATCGTCATCAAATTCAGCCATGTAGTTGCGGATAGCACTCCCAAGGGTCAGGCAGCATTGAAGTTCAAAGAGCTTGCGGAGAAGCGCTTTCCGGGCAAAGTGGAAGTGCAAGTCTTCCCCAACAGCCAGTTGTTCGGCGACGGCAAGGAAATGGAGGCGCTTCTGCTGGGGGATGTTCAAATCGTGGCGCCCTCGCTGTCCAAATTCAGCAAATACACAAAAAAATTGCAGGTTTTCGACCTGCCTTTCCTGTTTGACGATATCAATGCAGTTGATCGTTTCCAGAACGGCGCAAAAGGCCATGAATTGCTGACTTCGATGGAGGAAAAGGGGATCACCGGATTGGGCTTTCTGCATAATGGCATGAAGCAATTTTCGGCCAATGTTCCATTGCGCACTCCCGGAGATGCCAAAGGGCTGAAGTTCCGAATCCAGGCATCCGATGTGCTTGAAGAGCAGTTCAAGGCGGTTGGCGGCAATCCGCAAAAAATCGCCTTTGCCGAGGTCTATCAGGCACTGCAATCCGGCGTGGTGGATGGAGCTGAAAATCCGTGGTCCAACATCTACACCAAGAAATTCCATGAAGTGCAGAAATACATCACCGAGAGCGATCATGGTGTGCTGGATTACATAGTCGCCACCAACGCCAAGTGGTGGAACGGATTGCCTGCGGATGTCAGGAAAGGCCTGGACGAAGCGATGCATGATGCAATCGCCTATGGCAACAAGGTTGCCTTTACCGAAGACGACAACTTCCGTGCCAAAGTTATCGATGATAAGAAGGCCGAGGTCATCAAACTGACCAAGGGTGAAAAAGAACAATGGCGCAAGGCCATGAAGCCGGTTTGGACAAAATTCGAGGATGAGATCGGCAAGGATCTGGTCGAAGCAGCGCAACAGGCAAACAAAAGCTGATCGGTAAACGCCAAATCTGAATATGGATGAAAAGAAAAAATTGAACCACCTATGAATCAATCGGCCCCGGCACAGCCGGGGTCTTTTCTGGGGGATGCCGTGAAATTTATCAAGCGCCTGGATGAGTGGTTGATCGCACTATTGCTGGCAGCGATGACGCTGCTGACTTTTTCGCAAGTCGTCATGCGCTATGTGTTCAATTCCGGGTTTACCTGGGCGGTGGAGCTCACCGGCATCATGTTCGCCGCCATGATCTTCATCGGCATCTCTTACGGGGTTCGGGTAGGGGCGCATATAGGCGTAGACGCGGTAATCAAACTGATACCTTCCAAACCGCGGCGCATCATTTCCATCGTGGCTGTACTGCTATGCCTGATTTATGCGGGGATGGTGATCTACGGTTCCATGATCTA
>Ga0224495_10000271_pt1 | contig 42002 bp, 35 predicted proteins | sample SF_Jul11_sed_USG_FD_168128 | JGI IMG/M metagenome (GOLD analysis project Ga0224495, IMG submission 168128) | Sediment microbial communities from San Francisco Bay, California, United States - SF_Jul11_sed_USGS_4_1 | ecosystem: Environmental > Aquatic > Marine > Sediment | place: USA: California... | reverse complement strand
CCCGATTTTTTTGTGCTCCAAACCCCGGCCAGTCATGCACATAGACATGCGCCCCCAATTCCTTGCAAATGTCTACTGTTGTATCGGTGCTGCCCGAATCGACCACGATGATTTCATCCGCCCAAGCAACCGACTCCAAACAAGCGCGGATATTTATTTCCTCGTTCTTGGTTATGATGATGACTGAAATCCTAGTCTCGTCCACTCAATGTTTTCCGCCATTCAATACTTTTGGGTTACTTCTTGTTTTCATTCAAATTCAGTGCAAGGGCTGCGAATAATGCAATCGCCAGCGGGTAAACGGCACAATATATTTGCACTTTGAATGTAGCAAGCGTTAACCCGAACATAAAAAATGATATGACCGTTGCCTGTCCCAACTTGGCAAAAACCTTAGCTTCAGCCACTAATGTTTCTGAAAGTTTGCTAAAAAGCCGGAATGGCATTATTAGCAATGCCGTATATGCAGCCAAACCAACCAATCCCTTGGTTGCCAGAACATCCATCACTTCGGAATGCGCCTGATTGAACACTGTCATGCCTTGGTCAAGCTCGAGATCAACTGCACCAGATGTAACAAGGTTAACCACCTCACTTTGAAAATATCCTGAACCTATTCCGATCAGCGGAGAGCTTGAGAACATCAATAAAGCGGCCTTCCACATTTGCAGCCTGTCTCCAATTGATGATCTGTAATCACCCCCTGTTATTTTCTGAATATCTTGCAATCCTTCTGTTAACCTTAGGCTTATAGCCAACTCTGGAACAAGAGTAAAAATAATGGCAAGACTTACCGCAATTGCCAATCCCACTCCTATCATGCGGATCGAATTCACACGTTGCCAATCAACGAGAACCAGCAGCCCTGCTAGACCAAGCCAAGATGAACGCGACATTGATAAATATGCCGCGCAAACGAGCAAGGGAATAGCTATAGCAAGCGAATATCGCAGGTGCAACGTCAATTTTTCCCTTGTCGATAAAAGCACAATCGCAGCATATAGGCATAGCAACACACACAGGTTTCCAAAATATATCGGAAAGTTGGTCCAACCTAATGCACGAACGAATTCTAGTGCAAAGTGCTGATAGCTGCTTATGACTACAGCTGCCAGTGCACTGGCAGCTATACTGTAATAGAATATCCATGTTGTCCGTACTGTAGCAAACCTAATAATCCAGTACACGCCAATTCCCAGCATAAACCTTAAAGGGTAGTCCAAATTTTTCCAATATTGGTTATTAATGGCTGTTGATAACATTTCAGCAAAAAACCATGCCCCGAATGCCATCAACAAAATATTTCTGGCATACAGGGTTTGTTCCCCATATTTTTGCAGGGTTCTCCTTCCCTTGACCAACATCAGAATCGTAGCAACGAGCGCAAGAAGTACTGATGGGCCAGCCGCCAACGGCGTCGCCAAAACGCCCCCAACAGCAGCCAGCAACCCAAATGCAATATATGCAAATGTAGGTGACTCAGACCCTGATAATTTATTCATTGATTGTGTCACTATTATGCATTGTTCAGTGATCCACTGCTTGGCTGGTATTCAGGCACCCACCTCAACAAAGCCTTGCGCACATCGTCGTCGTCCATGGTAGTTGCAGACAACCATTTTAATAAATCATCCAACCATACCCTATCTATCTTCCGAGCCTGTGCAATGCGTAATTTAGGATGGCGGGTAGGTAAGGTATGTTCATTATCTGCTAATAATTCTTCATACAACTTTTCTCCTGGCCGCAATCCAGTAAATTCGATTTTGATTTCCTCTTCGGTAAAACCTGATAGCCGTATTAAATCTTTTGCAAGATCGGCTATCCTGACTGGCTCGCCCATGTCCAGTACAAAAATTTCACCGCCCCTTCCCATCAAACCTGATTGCAGCACCAATTGCGCGGCCTCTGGGATCGACATAAAATATCTTGTAATTTCCGGGTGCGTGACGGTGACAGGCCCGCCCTTTGCAATTTGCATACGGAATGTTGGGATTACGCTACCGGTACTGCCCAGCACATTGCCAAATCTGACAATTACAAAGCGCAGTTTCCCCGACAACAAGGATTGATTTAACGTGCCGTCTTGTTCAATCGGACGCTGCATCGCCTCACACACCATTTCAGCCAGGCGCTTACTCGCTCCCATTATATTAGTCGGGTTTACTGCTTTATCAGTGGAAATCATCACAAAGTTTTTTACACCATGCTGCTGTGCAGCCTGCGCTACCGTCCAAGTTCCCAGCACATTGTTACGTATGGCTTGCCATGCATTATTTTGTTCCATCAGCGGAACATGTTTATATGCTGCAGCATGGAAAATTATTTTTGGCATGTTTTGCCGCATGATCTCATCCATCCGCGCCGTATCACGCACATCGCCAATTAGACAAACCACATTCAGAAATGGAAAGTTCAGCCTCAAATTCTGCTCAATGGTGTATAACGAAAACTCACTAGATTCAAACAACACTAGTTTTTCGGGTTCAAAGCGCGCGATCTGGCAACATAATTCAGAGCCTATTGACCCTCCGGCACCAGTTATGAGTATAACTTCGTTCCCCAACATTGTATGCAATCCCTCGTTATCCAATATGACCGGATCACGGCCCAGCAAGTCGTCCAACTCGACGGCTCGCAGTTGTGATACAGATACCTTTCCACTCATTAAATCATCGAAAGAAGGAACGGTAAGTACCTTTAGCCCTGCTTGATTACAAAGCTGAATAGCTCTTCTGCGTTGTTGGTGAGAACTGGATGGCATGGCGATAATTGCCTGAGATACACCAAGTTTGTTCGCCTTTTCAGCTATGCTTTCCAGCCCTCCCAGTACACGAACACCATTCAACATACGCCCATGCGTATCTTCATCATCATCCAGAAAGCCAACTAGTCGCCAATCGCCATTTTTGATCAAATCCCTTGCAAGGCTAGCCGCAACATCGCCTGCGCCCAACACCAGTACCGGTTCACCACGTAACGAAAAATCACCATATAATCTTTTTTCCTTCCAGAGGCGATATGCAAAACGACTGCCTCCCATCATCAGAATCAGCAGCAGCGGATTGATTACAAGTACCGATCGCGGTATCACGAAATCCATCCGCGGCAGCCAGAACATCGTCGAAATCGCTGCAGCAGACAACATAATTGCCATAAAAATTCTGCGTAAGTCGGTTGTACTTGCATACCTCCAGATACCGCGATACAAGTGAAAGCGCCAGAAAATCAATAGTTGCAGTGGAACTACCAATAGCAGTGTTTGTTGCAGTTCCTCAACAAAACTGTCCGGCAATTCAAAGTTGAAGCGCAGCAAATATGCAAGACTCCATGCCAGTACTGCTGCTGCCGCATCATGCAATACTGCTAGTACGGTGCGAGTTTTCGAATTAATCATTTTTTTTATTTATCTTTTTCGCAATATAATTAAGCCAACTGTGGTCTATTCGCATTGCCAGCCCCAAATAGATTACCCCCCACCAAGCCAACAGATTTATCTGCGCATACATATCCAGGCCAATCCCCCACAGAGCTGATGCACCTGTCAATAACATCAATACATATTCTGCCAACGCTGTATTTTTGTGCCCCCAGCCCATTAGAATCAGCCGTTGGAAAAAATGACCGCGGTGTGCCTGAAATATATTTTCGCCTCGCCTCAATCGCTTAAATAATGTAATCGTGGCATCAACCACAAAAGGCGAAAATACCATCATGGGAAACCAGAATGGCCAATAGCTTTGCTTCCAACCCCATATCCCTAGGGTGGCGGCGAGAAATCCCAGCGGGATCGATCCGGCATCCCCCATGAATACTCTGGCCGGATAAAAGTTGTGGTACAGAAAACCCAATGCCGCCGCTCCGATCGAAAAGTTCATCATCGCAAAGGCTTCGTTTCCATTCATCAGCGCGGCAATTCCGTAGAAACTGAAGCCGGACAATGCCATACCGCCCGCCATGCCATCGGATCCGTCCATAAAATTATATAGATTGGTCATCCAAACGATGAACAACAATAGTGGCAACAACCATAACCAGCCAATCCCTGCCCCAGCCAATACTATGGCAGCAGCAAATAAATGGCCAATCAAACGTGTTTTAGCACTTAGACTGCGTACATCGTCTACCAGCGATAGCGCAAACAGACCGAGTGTTGGAATGACTATCCACCAAACCCAGAACTCTATCAGCAATACCCAGCCCGACAGAATCCCTGCCATCAATGCAACGCCGCCAATTCGCGGAATTGGCTGTGTATGCAATGATCGCTCATTCGGAATATCTTGCAGCGTACCATCCTTGTTCAGTATCAGGATCAATGTCAAAAAAATTGTAACTAGCGCCGAAATAAGGGGAGGATAATGACTCATGGAGCTTTCAGATGATTAGGTATAGTTATATATTTCGATATGTTTCTCTGGCTGAGCTCATTAGCGGCAATAAGCGAACCGAGATCAAGCTTACATATTTCCGAACTCCCCCGCTTTATTCGACACCACTGATTGATAGCTGAATCTAGTATACGTTTTTCCCATAAAAACCCCTCAGCAGAGTGAGCCATATTATCTTTAAATCCAGCCAAAGTGACCAATTCCTGATATATTCAAGATCGTATTCAACCCTCTTTTCCATTTTCTCTAGCGTATCGGTCTCTCCGCGCCATCCGTTAACTTGCGCCCAACCTGTTATACCCGGTTTGACCTTATGCCTAAGCATGTAACCATGGATTAATTTCCTGAATTGCTCATTATGGGCAACAGCATGTGGCCTTGGCCCAACCAACGACATATGCCCTTGTAGTACATTAATCAGTTGCGGCAATTCATCCATCGATGTCTTTCTTAACAATTTTCCGAGTGGAGTAATGCGCGGGTCGCCCTGCTTTGCCTGTGAAATTTCATCGCCATCTTCACATACGCTCATTGTACGAAATTTCCACACCTCGACAACCTCACCGTTCAAGCCGTAGCGTCTCTGTTTAAAAATTACAGATCCCTTAGATGTAAATTTGACTGCCATCCCAATAGTTAGCATGGGAATTATTGCAATTAAAAAAAATAGAACTCCCAGAGCAACATCCTCAATGCGTTTGATCCATCCTTCCACACCCATGAACGGTGTTTCATACACCCTGATTGCCGGAATCCCCTGGAAACTAGTCCATTTTGCGTGAAGCAAATCTGAGACAAACATGTCTGGAACCACGTACACTGATACTGTTGTGTCTGCAAATGAATCAAGTAATTCTACGATACGTCCCTCTTCTTTCATGGGCAACACAATGTACACATAATCCACTTTACCTGACCGCACTTCTGCTAGAAGTTCCGACACGCTCCCCTTTAAGTGTAATCTAATGGATTCTGAAACTGTGTCTTTGAGTACATCGTCAAATATTCCCACAAGCTTCATGCCCACCCAAGGCATGCTTTGTGACTTCTCGATTAGACGCAATCCTTGTGTATTTGCTCCGATAATAGCCAATGTTCTGGTGTTCTTACCTGCCCGCCTCAACTCTCGGAGCATAATCCTTACAACCATCCGCACTGCAATTAATCCGAGCGGTGTTACGATAAACCAAGTCATTATGACAAGACGTGAAAAATTAGCGGATGTTTTGCTTATAAACGCTAATATTATCAATACTATGGCAACCCCCCCCCACACAACGATCAAATCAGTGATTTCATCTAACAAACCACCCAAGCGCCATGAGGCATACAACCCCTTGATCTCTGCCAAAAATAAAAAGCTTGCAGCTGCCAACATCTCTGCAATTAAGTTATAACTGGAAATGTCAACCCCGTAGACGCTAGACGCAATCCACAGAGCAAAAAAAATAACCCCTGCATCCATTAAACGCTGGAGCAATGATATTCCCGAGTGATAGGGGCGTAGAAATCCTTCCGGCATTAGCTCAACTTTCTTTTGGTACATCGTGAAATTAATTCATTTTGAAGCCAACCTCACTCACTTCTCACTGCATAGTTTCTGCAAGTGTTGTTCAAATTCTCCCAGAATTACTCCCTTATCCCATGCTTTTATCCGAAGGCGCGCTATTTTTCCCATCTTCTCTCGTTCTCGGGGAGCTCGTGCCAATGCTTCCAGCTCTTGTGCAAATTGACTAGTATTACCGGGCTCTACCACTTTCCCGCATAATGATACCATCTTGGCCAATTGTGTTTCTGGATCTGCTGTCACTAATACGGGTCTGCCACTAGCCAGCATGCCTAGCAGTTTTGATGGCATCACCAAATCGGCTACACCAGCCTTTTGCGGTAACAAATGCACATCAGCAAGATTAAGCAAATCATTTAGTTTTTCTAGTGGTTGTAAACTTATCCAACGCACATTTGGCAAATCCATTGCCAGCTGCATGAGTCGTTTTCTTGCCGCACCGTCTCCACATAACACAAACAATAGATTAACCTTGCTTCTCAGTATTCTGGCGGCATCAAGTACAATTTCCAATCCCTGTTTTTCTCCCATATTTCCTGAATACAAAGCCACGCATGTTTCAGAGTCAATGCCCAATTTCGCACGATAGCTGCTTACTTGTGACAACGGATAAATGCTTTGGGACTCTATCCAGTTAGGAAATAATATTACCTTTTCTGGCATAACTTTTTTTTGAATCAAGCGAGTGGCCATATTCTCCGAAATCGCCGAAACTCTATCGAAGCGCCTCATAAGTTGCGACTCTGCTTTACTAACAATACTTCGCAACCTTTGCTTTCGCAAAATGCCCAACTCGAATGCTGCATCAACTTCAAAATCCTGAACATGTAGCCAAGATTTTGAACCAGCTATTTTTGCACATGCCCAAGACGCCGGCGCACAAGATAAAGCTGGCTCAACTGCAAATATTACATGTGGTCGCCAGAAAATTTGGCGCACTAAAATAGGTAAGCTTGACAACGCGAAGCTAGTCAGATGCAGCAAGCGGTTCCTTCCAGTTTGCCGAGTCGGAATCCAAATTGGGCAGCGCCAAATTCGAACTCCACCCCTAACCTCATTGCTATATTTCCACGCCGAATATCCATAGCCAATTCTCCATTCTGGATAATATGGGGGAGATGCAATAATGCGGATCTCATGCCCTAACGCACCCAACCATTCGGCCATTTCACTGGTATATTTTCCTATACCTGTCAGTTCAGGCGCATAATTTATTCCCACTATCAAAATACGCATGCTAATTTTTGCGCACAATTATTTTCAAGCGATCTCCTCGCTCGCTCAAGTTCCACAACCCAAACAACAAGGGAAGTACGCTTCGAACCAGCAATATTTAGAGGAACAACCAAAACTGAATTCCTTAATTGGTTGGCTAGACTTCGAAAAAATTCTAGTGATAGTGAAACGAATAACCCAATGTACTGGCATCCATAACGTATTGTTGCAATTTTAATTTTTATTTTTTTCAATAGCTTACTCAATGTATCTTCAAAAAAATGTGCAGCATTAAAATAGACAGGTCATTTGAATTAGAGTACACGCAATTAACTCTGGCTAAGGCAGCCCATCGTAAGTGAGTGGTCAGTAGCTCAGCCTCTCTTTGGGATTCAGCAAAAATCAAGAGCGAACACAATTGTTTTTATATTAAGGAAATCTTCGAATGTATTCAGTACACGGTTGATACTTTATTTTACGCCACATAATCAATCCTGCTATTTCAAATTCGAACCCATCAATTGAAATCTCGACTATAGAAGAATTCAAGCCACGCACTGAAATTTTCCATGACTAAAAGGTCTGTCACCCAAAATTTGGAATGAAAAATATTCAACATCAATCAGCCATGAGAATGAATGAAATCAAAATACTTTGTCCCAAGATAAATATATCGTGTATTTTGCCACCATCAAATGGTATTTTTCAGTTCATCTAGCTCAAGGCTGAAGCCCAAATTCCAGCGACTACAATACTCACGTACGACCAATCACGTATACATTACGATCTTTGTATAATTTCTGCCAATTAAACCCTCACCACACTAATCTCCATGGCGTGTTGCATGCTTGTTTTTATGAATATTTTGCAGCACTATCATTCCTAAAGTTGATATTCCTCTCTTTAACAGGCTCGCAATCCGCCTAATTACTGGCTGGTGTAGTACATCTCTCTGAATGAGATATGGCTCCCAAAATAATTTACCTCGATTAATATAAGATGCGCCGCCAACGCTAAATTTTACGAGCGCCATTTCAACATTAGCCATATTTATTCCACGGTTATATAATTTTGCAATTAAATAATAATCCCCACAAATTTTGTACGAAGTGTCATATAAAAGACCATTGAGTGCGCCACGCCTATAATATGTAGCCTGATGATTAGCGGGCAGGCCGTGCCATATACATTTCGAAGCGATTTTTGAACGCCTAAACACACTTTTACCATCAGGGAATACATATTCCGCCCCCCCAAAAAGTACATCTGGATATGAAAAGAATGACAATGCCTTTGCCACGGAAGAAAGCGTATCTGAGTTTGCAAATGCATCCCCGGCATTCATGAAAACAAGATAATCTCCTTTGCTTCTTTCAATTCCCTTGTTCATAGCATCATATATGCCTTCGTCCTTTTCGCTGTACCAATGCAAGCCTTTTTGTTCGCTTTGCTCTAGAAAAGCAATGGTACTATCGTTGGATCCGCCGTCAATGACAACCCATTCAAAATCTTGATGACTTTGCGCAGAAATGCTGGACTGAGTTAGAACCAATCCATCAAAATTGTTATAGCTTGCAGTAATAATTGAAAATTTTAAAATTTTTACATCCCTACATAATACGATGGAAATTTTTGGGTATGTTGAACCTCTTGGCTATAATTAGTCAATGTTTCAGTTCAAAAAATAATAGAGAGGGTAATTACCTATCCAGTCAAATTTATCCCACAATTGAAATGGGTATCCCTCTTCAACGTGAAACTGCTTCAGGATCGTGTAAAAAGCATAAGCAGTTGTTAACCACGAAAACATTGGCCACCCAATTCTAAATGCCATGAACGCAGCTATGTAACCAGCCAGCACCGCAACGAAAATAAGGAAAGTTCTTAATGAAATCAGAGGAAAAGGCAACAAAAGAATATACAGCACGACCACAATCAAAATAAGCAATCCCCAGCCTTTTGGCATGAATTTGTATGCCAAAAATCCCGCTAAACACGTGAGACTAACAAATTTTAGCCCCGATAAGTCTGGCCCTGTAAACGATTCTTCTGAGGTTGTGTAGTAAGCAAATTTGCTTACTACACGAATAAAATCAACATTTGAAGCCACCGCAACTTCAGTTATCTTATTGAAGAATAACATAAAAATAATCCCAGAGCAAATTACAAGCGTGGCTGTCAGCCACGTCAATTTTTTTGCATACTTAAATAGAATAAATATCAATAATGAAGACTGGTGAAATAATATTGCAGTAAATAACCAAATTATGCTCCTCCATCCCGCAGAAGATACTGCTATCAGTACAATCGATAGCGACATCATCTGTCTTGAAATCAGAGATGCCTGCATAAATCCATAAAAAATCAGAGATGACGCCATTACCGTGCCGAAACGATCTGGGGGAAAATTAAATGCTCCATATTTTTCCAACCAAAATACAAACAATCCAGAGCCCAACAGGGCAACGGCAAAAAGCGGATAAATCTGACTTTCAATGCCCAATTTTGAGAGGACAAAGTAATATGCTGGCAATCCTATTTCTGTGCCATATGGCTCAAAAACAACTTGCCATCCATCTTTCAGAATTGACAGATAAGCATCATAATAATGTGAGAAGTCATCAGAGTCGGCAAAGGTTTTCCTTGACGCAGCCATTACACTACCAGCGTAGGCGCAGACATAACCAATCCATTTAACTGCTTTTCGATCTAGATATTGGGAGCATACAAGCAAAAATATTGTTCCTGCATAGAATGCAATCAATGGTGAATACGACGCAAGAATAATGCAGATAACAATGCCAATATAATTCAAAATCCAATATTCATTAAAAACATTTTGTTCGCTGCTCTCCAGTTTCATATCAGAAAATGAATTATGCATCGACGAAATTACCCAATTTGATATTCATTAAGCACACCCTTATATCTACGCTTCAAATATCTTGCCAATTCCAGCCATAAAGCTGACCGACTCGAATAACCGCAAACGAAATCTGGTTCTATCTCGCGTATTTCAACATAGGCTAATATCAATGCGCTTGCATAAGGACGATATAGCCAATCTACCACTTCACTATCCAGTAAATAATTGGCACTAAAACTATGGATTCCGTTTAGATAATATTTGTATGCGTGAAAGTGAAAAAAAACCAGCTGCTTTTCTCCAATATATAATTGACCGTAATTACAGTTTAACTTGTATTGCTGAATATTCCATGGTGCTACCCCCCCGCCAATATGCTCCAATACATGAACTCCCTTGAAACGCTGTGGCCAGTCATCCAGATACTTTTGGTCTCCAAACTTTCCCTCTTCGGCGCGGGCATAACACCACTCCACACATCGATCCTGCCACCATTGCAGCGCTGTGAGACCGCGTCCATCCGCCTTGAATGTCATAAACTGTACGCAATATATGCCGTACTGGGCTGATTTGTCATATCGCGGGGTGTATCGGTGATCGGTGATTAATACCGAAGCGCCCGACTGCTCAAACTCCTCCAACAAAATTGAGGGTTTTGCATAAAAGCACAGATCTGCGTCCAGATAAGTGACTTCGGATAGCTGGTAGACATCAAGCACATAGCGAATCACATGCGGGGTGCAGGTCCAGCAATACTCTCCCGCCGATCGCTGCGCTTTTACTGCGAGCAATTGCGGCGACTCGAAATCTCCCAACGGAATGGCAATCAAATTCGCAAAGCGCAACTTGGTTAGCAGCTGATATGTCAGCTTGTCAAAGCAAACCACGTACAGCCGGAAATTCTCCCCGGATTGCTCCAGCGAATGATACATGACCAGTGCGCGAGGCAAATAATTGGCATCGAACAGCGTGCAGAAATTATAAATTTTTGCCATGCCTACTTTCGGCGAAATGCATTTATCGCTGATATAACCACATCAACTTCTTTGTCTGTCATATGGGGGTGGCATGGCAGCGACAGGCAAGTTGCTGCATGCCATTCGCTATTGCCCAACCCTTGTGGATCACGTGCGATATTCTTGCAAGGTTCCTGTGCATGTACCGGGATCGGATAGTGAATCAGTGCCTGTATCTGCTGCTGCTGCAAATGTGCTTGAAGCGCCTCGCGCTGCTCGCTAACGACGACGAACAGATGATAAACATGGGCCGAAGGTTCCTGTGGTGCATCCAGCAACCTCACCTCCGGATTTCTAATCCCTACCCGATACGCGTCTACAATCTCACGTCTACGCCGTGTTGATTCGGGCAACCATTTCATGCGCTCAATTAGCATTGCGGCGTGAATTTCATCCAAGCGGCTGTTCATCCCCAAAACCGGGTGATGATAGCGGACACTCTGTCCATAGTTACGCAACTGTGAGGCGCGTAGAGCAATTTGCTGATCATTCGTGACAAGCATGCCTGCATCGCCTAGTGCGCCGAGATTTTTGGTCGGATAGAAACTATATGCCCCTGCGACCCCGTAACTACCGGCAATCTTGCCTCGAAAAGAAGCCAGATGTGCTTGCGCACAGTCTTCAATCAGAAAAATTCCATGTCTGCTGCAAAATTCTACCCATTCATCCATTCCACGAATTTGTCCATAAATATGCACCAGCAGCACTGCCCTTGTATTAGGAGAGATACAACGCCGGACACTTTCCATTGAAAGCAAGGCAGTATGTGGATCAATATCAGCCAATACCGGTATTGCCCCAGCACGAATAATTGCTAACACAGTTGCGAAAGCAGTCATTGGTGTAGTTATTACCTCGTCCCCCGGGCCAACATTTAGCGCGCGTAGCGCAATCTCGATTGCATCCATACCATTTCCCACACCCACTGCGTAGGTCACCCCGCAGGTGTTAGCCCATTGCTTTTCAAAGGTATCAACCTCATTGCCTAGCACATACCAGCCGGATTCCATCACCCGCCGCACCGCCTTCAGCATTGCTTCCCGCAGTTCCTGTGGCTCTGCTTTAAAATCATTCATTAATATCATGTAACTATCCCAGTTCTAATGTAGTTAACATCTGTCAGGTACAAACAGTTTAATTTATTTATCTTTGAAACTTGATCAAATAAAGCCTAATATGTTTCCGCTCCCGCATATATATTTATATTATATGTACATCCACACTTGGCAGCGTCCGCTTTAAAATTTTCTTCTGCCTGCCGACTTACTTATTCTGCTTGCTGTGATATTGAGGTCAGCAATTTCCACGCTGATTTGAATCTGTACCCCTATCCCAGACTATTGTTTCTGGTGCCCTTCTCTGCAAGAACAACATTATCGAGATATAAATCGGGATTGCCGGGCATAATTTTTCTAGAAACGAGTCCTGACAGATTAATGAATGCCATCACTGTAGTTGTAAGCAGCAATTTTGCTGGCCTGGGCCATCCCTGCGTCACCTTGAAAAGATAGGCGTTGGTTAACTGGAAAAGAATCGTCGCATCGGCACCCAGTTTCCGGTGCTGAATCACTTTAAGCCCCTGCTTCTTCATGAGTGCATGCAGGCCAAAACTTGAATAGCGTGCATAATCGTAAGGTTGCTCATGCTCATCCCACACGAAGGGGACAGTAAGTAATAGTTTTCCGCCAGGCTTTAACACCCGCACAATTTCTGCGAGAAACTGATCTGGATTGAAAACGTGCTCAAAAACCTGATTACAAAGTACTGCATCGAAAGTTGCATCGGCAAACGGAAAAATATTCCCATCGTAGTAAAAATCGGCGACTTTCCGCTCTCGCGATAATTCGCTTTCGATATCCAAGCCAATGTAACCATCTACCTCAAACAAAGAACGATAAGGTTTTGAGCCACAACCCACATCCAGCAGATGCCCAGATAGCCGGGGCGCAAACTCTGTCATCGCATCGCGCAGGCCTGCGCGCGCAAAATAAAATGGATTGATAAAAATCCCCAGCCATCCCGGAAAAAACATATGCCGGCGACAGATCTCGCGTAATCCCCGAATCATGGTTTTGCCTCCAGCAACATGCCCTTAAATAAAAAGTCATTGCCCTCCACCGTTCGCACATGGCCCTCTGGACTCAAGCTGGAGGCAACCAAGCTCCAGTCCTGTTTGATCAGCTGTAAAAATTTGGAATGCGAAAATATCCACATCGGGTAACTAGCTGCATATATTTCGGCAGGGACTTTTTGTACCACCAGCTGGTTTTGTGCAGATGATGAAAAGGGAGTTCGGTCGATGAGCAGGCACAACGCGCCAACCTTGCCCAACTTTCCGATTATCTCGACATAAGATCCCAGATATTGCATCACACTCGACAACAGTACTACATTGGGCTGGTTTTCTGAGAGGCACTCATCGATGGATTTGTAGAAACGCAAATTTTCATCCTGAATCTGGGTTTGGCCCGCTTCGACGTAATGTAGTTGTTCTACTACATTCCAGCATACCTCAGGCAACGGCTGTAAAAACTTGCGATTCTGGAAATAGCTGCTGCCCAGCGCCCCACCGAAATCCAGCACATTGATCCTTCCGCCACTGCGCGCTGCCGCCCACATCAGCCCCGCCAGCACTGACCAGTTGTACTCGATTTCGGCAAATAGCACCGAATCCCGCTCAAAAGCGGCTTCGCCTCGCTTTACCTTGAGGGTTGCGGATAATACTTTTGCCAGGATAGGCTCAGCATCATATCCGGTACAACTTGCGCTGGCCTCTTCCCAGGTCGAGAAATCTCCTTCATAGCGTATACCGGCTCCACGCACATGGCGTAGCCCTCGCACCAGCGCAGGCGGCAACCAATCCCGTATTGCTTCTTTCAACGCACTCATCGGTTTCTCGCCTTCATCAGTGCAGAGGCTCTGCGCGTCAATCTACTCAACAATCCGGCTTTCCCTTGCCTGAAAAAATCTTCAAAGGCCTGTCTCGCCAATGACGAGGGTCCGATGTCAATATTGCCGAGGCGGATGGGAGTCTCACTCAACCTGGTATTCAACTTCTCCGATTCCATGCAATGGGTCCCGCTGTTATCATTGCCGATGTTATGTACCAGACTGGTGCCAGGATATAGCGTCAGCTTATCAGCCAAAAAGGAGGAAGCATACCACCTGATTGCCCAGGAATTATTTTTCCCCTTGATCTGATCTTCCAGCATCCTCGAAAACTGGTAGGCGCCATTGTAGTCAAATGCTCGAGCCAATTTCCGCCGCTTCAATTCTGCCAGCAATAGCTTCCCGTCCCCGTTAAAACAGTCCCACCCTCGCTGCCAGGTTGCCCAGCCCCAGCAATCGGCACCGGGCAGAAAAAATGTCTCGGGCAGTGGCCGCTCGACGGGATACACATAACCATGAATGCTGACTACGCGATCGACCGCAGCATATTTTTCGAGCGCGTCATTCATATAGGTCAGAAAATAGGGCGAAGTCACCAAATCATCTTCCAGTACAATAATCCGGCCATATTTGTTTACTATCGCCGTGACGCCATCAATGATGGAGCGCGCGAGTCCCATGTTCTCCTGCCGCTCCACGATCGTGACCGTTCTGAATCCGGTTATCTGACGCAGGTACAGGCGAACTTCTATTACAGCGGCCGCCTGGTTTTCGGATCTGGGCGCATCGGAGTAGACAAGCAGATCACTCTGCTGCGCGAGGATATTTTTTTTCAGCGCCTCAACCGTCAGCCGAGTATGGTCAGGACGGTTGTAGACAAACAAAGCTATCGGAGCCAATTTCATACGTAAGTAGGAGCTATATTTCTGAAATCAGATTTTAGTAGCGTCCACGATTAGCGAAGTGTATTTAAGTGGAGTTTTTTGATTCCTCTCATCAAACCGGGATGAACGCGATATGAAACCATTCTGATCAGACCAATCAACAAAATTAAATTGACCCCGCTCATCAAACCATTCCAACAAGCTAACCTTGAAACCCGCTCGCTCAAGCGTAGCCGAAAGTGTTTGATAGTTATATAGCGCCTTATGGTCATCCGCACCAGGCCCATATCCTCCCGGTTTTACTTGCGCAATATAATCCGGATCAGGGTGATATCCATCAGGCACTGCGATGCGCAACACCCCTCCGCGCTTCAAATATGTAAAGCAGTTCTGACATGCTGTAACTCCATCTTCCAGTGACAAATGCTCCCAAACATGTTCAGCAAGAAAATTGTTGACTGTATTGGGTTCAAACAATCCTGAAAACGTTGTTTCATTTGTCAAGTCCAATAGAGGGTAATTGGTACTTACCCAGCCACTCTGCCTTGTTGATGCTGAACCAATAATTATTTTAAGATCATTTCGTGAACGTCGAATTGCACTCAATGAGCGCCGATTATCCAGCCACATTTTTATAGAACGTTTTAGCTGTCTCAATATATACATTATTGCTTTACTCCAAACTTTTATGAGACTAAGAGGCATATATGCCTTTGAACTGGCCAATATGATGAAAGAGCTACTATATATCGGATTTAGAACGGATCTTTTTGAAAAATATTTCTTTAGAAAATCAAAAAAAGATATGCCCTCAAAACTTCGATAACCCGTTGCGTCATCGTTAATTTTGAAAAGCAACTTTGGAGTTGTCCGCAACATTACACCCAGCCTGCCGGCTCTCAGGGTGTATTCATAATCCGACCAATAGTGCGGAAGCCACTTTGGGTAAAAATCCCCCACCCTTCGCAATACTGACATCCGCATAAACAGGCCACGGGTAGGCAGGCAATTGATCTGTTGTGGCGAAGTTGCCGTCCTGAAGGACAGTCTTTTCATGTCGGCATGCACACCGGATTCTTCAATGCATCCTGACCCCTGGTTATACACCTGGGGTAACAGCATGCCTTCATGTTGATCCAGCAGACTCACGGCCATTTTCAGAAAATCCGGCTCAAACAGGACATCGTCATTCATAAATGCGACGATATCGCTGTCAGCCACCCCCTCCTGTTTTAACCAGCCTATTCCCTGCTGCAAGCTTCCCGCCCACCACCAGTCACCGCTTCCTTTGATTACGGTCAGCCGGCCAACCTTGGCCTTCACCATCTGCTCCGTACCATCAGTCGATCCATCGTCGACTAGAATTAGATGGTAGGCTCCATAGGTCTGCGTCACGAGACAATCAATAAATTTTTCGGTAATTGCCCGCCGATTGTGTACCGGCAAAATGATGTAAACCATCGGCATCATCGTTTTGTCAGCACAAATACAAAATTATCGCCCCAGCCCGTAATGTCAAAAATGCGTGTCAGCAAATGGTTGACTCTGGTTTTATGCACCAGTGACATCAGGCGAACAGCCAGCTTCTGCGGCAAGGTCTCTCCTTCCTTTTTCGGCGACCAGAACCAGGAAGGCTGGCCAGACTTTGGATAGGTCGCCAGATGTATCCACTGAAAAAGCAGCCAATCCGAATTCGTAATCGTCTTTATTTCAGTCACTTCGAAACCGGCTTGTTCCGCCGCTTTGAGCATCGACGTCTTTGAAAAAAACTGGAGATGGTAGGGGGTATGCCAATTGATCCAGCATCTGCCGAAGATTTTTGCACCCCAGCCATTTGCATTGGGGGTACTCAGTATCAACTTTCCCTCGGGTTTCAGAATCCTGGCTACGCCACGCAAGGTCGATAGTGGATCGGTGACATGCTCTATCACCTGATCCATCGTCACTATGTCAAAAAATTCGGCCCCATATACGCTGTCATCGAACAATCCCACATGAACCTTGTAGCCGAATTTTTCCGCGACGCGTCGAATATTTTCATCGGCCTCTACGCCATATACATCACAGCCTCTGGCAGTGTGGTATCCGAGAGATTCGCCAAAGCCGCAACCCACATCCAGCACGCGCACATTTTTGGGCACCCACCGAAATGCAGAACAAGCTAACCCGTTAAACCAGGCGAAAAAACCGCTCTGCCCCGAGTAAGGCTTGAAATTCGCGATATCGAAACTCTTGCGTGGATAATAATTTGTATATAACTCTGTTAATTGGCCAGGCGATAAATTGCAATCCAGAAAAGCATGGCCGCAATGTTGGCATTGCAACAGCGCAAACTCCCCAGGATAGCCATAACGGTCATCAGAAGAAAGCATGACCATACGCGTCTTCTGCCCACAAATTGGGCAACTCATAATTTTCTTTCCGTTTCAATCCTGTTATTCGGATTTATTTTGCGAATAATATATCTCCCGACTCTTTGTGCTTGCCATCGGATGTAGTAGAAACCAGCCAGCATTAATCCGCTCAACCCTACCTGGGTCCAGGCTTTCCTCAAGTTGTATGAATTCTTGAAGGCCATCGGGATGAAGTGGCTTACCCCGAAATCAGAAATATGCTTTGAAACGAATAAATTTCGATTGGCTTTATCTTCTATCAGCTCTGCTAAAAATAATACATTTGTTAACGCCATTTCATAGATGTGACTATATGAAATTCGATTGGGTTTCCACTCAAGCAGATTTCCACCGATGCATTTTAATGAAAATCTACCCGTATTCATTATCCTGATTACCCCAGCAAGAAAAGGAAACAGTGTATATCCATATAGATACATATACTCGATCTGGCCTTTTATCCTTGATGAATATATATTTGCAGACATCAAACCCATCATTGACCAAGTAGTGAACTTTTGAAAGTATTCTATTTGACTTGAAATTACTTCCCCACCCGTAACTTTTTCATCGCCTTTAATGTTGCATTTCAGGTAATAAAAATCGTGCTCACCCACCTCAATTTCTTTTGAAACTATCGATAGCGCACTCGGGTCTGTCACATCATCATCGCTTAATAACCAAATGTAATCCCACCCTTTTTGCTCAAAACCATGAATCAAATTTCCCACCAATCCAAGGTTTACATCATTTCTGGATATAGAAATATGCGTTTGAGGAAAAACATTTTTGAGCTGTTGATATCGTTCATCAGTTGATGCGTTATCACTTACGGCAATTGAAATATTCTCAATTTCATTCTCTTCAATTGCCTGTGCGAGCGCGGTCAATTGCCGAACTAATAAATCATATCGATTGTAACTTGGAATATATATCAGCAATTTTTTCATATTTGCATCCTAAATTTATTGTGCCACCGCCACGCCTTGAGGCGCCTGTCGAAGAATCCTGAATACCTGCAGTGGACCCCAAATAGCAAATGGCAACATGCATAAGCTATTTGCCCAAACCACTCCGCTTCCTTCCATTTCGAAGTATTTAACTAACAACATTGCTAATGGGACATTTGCAAGCATTGAAAAAACCGCCAGATACAGTTGAATTTTTATTTTTCCTGCCGCATTGAGCACATATGCAAAATTTATACTCCACGTAAAGATCAATACAAAAATCCCCATACTAATTATTAATGACACTGGCGTATCAATTCCCTCGCCTATCCATATCTTGATTATTTTTGAAGCTGTAACAATCAAGGCTATTGTCGCAAGCAAGACCAGTCCAAATATTTTTATTTGATTTTTTACTGTGTTTTTTATCCACTCCATATCCTGCCGGTGATACGCATCTGCATAAGCTGAAGCTAGCGGCGCGGTCATTAGCGAGAAGGCGAGCGAGACAATGCCGAATAGCTTGAAAACCGTCTCATATTGAGTGACATACACCGGCCCTATCAATTGCGTAATAATAATCTTGTCCGATGAATATAAAACCAGTACTGATAGCTGGATAACAAAGAATTGCCCCCCCAGCGAGAGTAAAGGGTGGGCATGTTCTTTTTCCAATGAAACTCTGGGTGCAAGTTCTTTTCGCATATTGAAGAACCAAATATTCATTGCACAATTCGTTATGACTAGCGAAAGGCCATACGAAACCGCAAGCAAAAAAATTGATGCTTCGGTCGTTTTTAATAACACCAAAACAAATATCAAGGCCAAAAAATTGGTCGTGAATTGTCCAAATATTGTTATCGAATTTTTTTGCACCGCATCAATGATCTGATTTACCAACCCGATCCAGAAATTTAGGACTACAAAGAATGATACTAACAGCACGGTCTTCTGAAGCGCTGTCTCCGATATGACTTGCGTGTTGAACACTCTTTGCCAGGGAACGACAAATGACCCCGAAGCCAAAAGAGCAAACAGGACGGCCGAAATCAGCCCAATCAAAGTATATCCAGATGAAATATATCTAGCAGCTTCCTCAATTTTGTGTTTTGCCAATGATTCTGCAACTTTATAGCGTAAACCATTGCCAATCCCCAGATCAAAAAATACAACCCAAGACATTACCGAGAGCAACGTCGAGAAAACGCCAAACTGCTCTTGTCCCAAATATCGGATCATCAAAGGAAATGATAAAAATGATGCCGCAACGGCCAATCCTTTAAATACTACGGCGCTTTTAATTTGGCGAACATAATTTCGAGTCCTTTCCTTTGAGACTGTTTCACTCATGCGTCTGGCTCACCCATGCAACCATGCGCTCTACCCCTTCCTGTGCTGAAACTATCGGCTGCCACTTTAGCAGCTGATTGGCTTTAGCAATATCTGCGACGAACACGCGCTGATCGCTTTCGCGCACTGGTAATTTTGTATAATTTAATTTTATATTCTTTTCTTTTTCAAGTAAGGAAAAAAGCTCCAGCAACGATAAGCTATTCGAGATGCCACCCCCGATGTTAAACGCATGCCCCCTCGCTTTGTCGATATTTTCTATTGCAGCTATATAAAGTCTCTTCATATCCTCAGCATGCAAGACATCCCGCACCTGCTTTCCAGTTCCTGAGATTGTGAACGGCTCCTTCTGTAAGCCTTTGCTGGCCTCTACTGCTTTTTGGCAAAACCAACCTATCCAACCTTGATCATATGTTGCGAATTGCCTTCCACCATACATAGAGGAATGGCGAAAGACCACTGTTTTGAGTTCGAAAATTCGTGCATAGTCCAGCATGTATTGATCGGCTGCACCTTTGGAACAGCCATATGGAGAATGAAATTCGAGCTGTGTGTTCTCGTCAAACCCGTTGGGTTTCTCATTGCATAGATAGCGAGTCTCATTTTCACTATATGTGTATTGCTCCAAATCACCATAAACCTTGTTTGTTGAGGAATACACCACAATTGCATCAGGCGCATTTTGCCTCACTGCTTCCAACAGGTTGTAAGTTCCCATCACATTTACTTCGAAATCCATGCGTGGATTTATAATGGACGTGGTCATTGCCACTTGACCGGCCAAATGGAAAATTGCATCTGGTTTGAAGGATTGTACGATTCGGAAAACATCGTTTTGGTTGCGTATATCGCCATGTTCAAATGTAAATTTGCCCTTTGCTTTTAACCAATCCAAATTTTGGCGCGAACCATTGCGATAGAGGTTATCGAATACAACCAGCTCATCTCCTCGTATTATGGCCTCGGACGCCAAATTGCTTCCCAAAAATCCACAACCACCTGTAATTAGCAATTTCATACGCGACTTCTTTCGTGATTTATAACCTGATTTAAACCCGCCTCAATATCAAAATGGCAACGCCACCCCAATGCCGACAGTTCGGAAATGTCTGCCTCGGAATGCATGACCTCTCCTTCGCGGTAGGGAAGCGCACCAAATGCCAAACGCGTACTTGATCCTGCAAGACGATGCGCTGTTTCAACAAATTCTCTTACCGATATTGAACGCCCACTTCCAACATCGTACTCGACAAAAACGTTATTGCAACTGTCTATCTTTTCTAACAAAACCATATACGCGGATACAACATCGTCAATGTAAATAAAGTCTCGTTTCTGTTCCCCTTTTGTGAGTTTCAACTCGGGAACATTACCAAGGCAGCTATTAATAACATATGCAGTAAATTTTGTTGGGTCATCGTCTGGTCCATAGAAATGCTCAAGCCTTATATTCCAAAAACGCATTTTTTCGTGCATCGAAAAATATCTGCCCCACTGAAGCAGTTGATTTTTTGATAGCGCATATAAATTCAAGTATTTATCAAGGATCGTGTCCGTATTCACAAACAGCCTTACTCCTGCACGATTGCCCGCATCGAGCAATCGTAGAGGAAACTCAGTATTGGCTGAAAAAATTTCGCTTACTGACTCCTTATTCCGTCCATAGCATGTCGCCGTATGAATAATTGCATCGACATTGCCAATGTCTCTGAATAATCCATCAAAATCAAGACCCTCAATATCAATAATATTAATATCGTTGATTATTGGCTCAATTCTGCGAAGGGACGACGATATGCGCTTCAAAGCAACAACCTCATAGCCATCAGACAGCATTACTTTAGCCAGGTGGCTTCCTAAAAAGCCCGTCACGCCCGTAAGCAATATTTTTTTCTTCATGTGATTTTTATTTTTCACTCAGGTGAGTTTAGCAATCAACAGCGTGACTTTCTGTGCGTCAGTCAAATAGTCATTAAAAGTTCACGCCAAAAAATGCTTCGATTTTATCGACCACAAAGCTGAGCATCTCCTCGGTCAGGCCGGGATACACGCCTATCCATAGCGTGTTATTCATGATGTTGTCGGTGTTGGTCAGTTCGCCGCTAACCCGGTAGGTGCGGCCTGCAAAATAGGGCTGGCGCGTCAGATTCCCTGCAAACAGCAGCCGCGTGCCTATCCTGTTTTCATCCAGATATTTCAGCAGCTCTACCCTGGCTACACCGGCCGTTTCACGCAGCGTGATCGGGAAACCGAACCACGAGGGCTCGCTACCCGCAGTGGCTTCCGGCAGTACCAGAAACTCTTCGCAGGATTTCAGGCGAGCCTTGAGGAAGGCGAAATTACTTTTGCGCGCCTCGATAAAGCCGGGCAGGCGATCCATCTGCGCCAGTGCGCAGGCGGCCTGCATGTCGGTGATCTTGAGGTTGTAGCCCAGGTGCGAATATGTGTACTTGTGGTCATAGCCAAAAGGCAGCGACCCCAGCTGCTGGCCAAAACGTTTGCCGCAGGTGTTGTCGCAACCCGGCCCGCAGTAGCAATCGCGACCCCAGTCGCGGAACGATTCAATGATGCTGCGTAGATCGCGATCTTTGGTGAAGATCATGCCACCTTCGCCCATCGTGATGTGGTGCGCCGGGTAAAAGCTGCAGGTGGCGATGTGGCCAAAGGTACCGACGTGCTGCCCCTTATAACGCGAACCCAGCGCATCACAGCAGTCCTCGATGACCCAAAGATTGTGCTTCTTCGCCAGCGCCATCACCACATCCAGATCGAACGGGTTGCCCAGCGTGTGCGCGATCATGATGGCGCGTGTGCGATCGGTCACCGCCGCCGCAATTTTTTTCGGATCAATGTTATAGGTGGTCGCATCCACATCGACGAACACCGGCACCATGCCGTTCTGCAGCATCGGGTTCACCGTGGTGGGAAATCCCGCCGCAACGGTGATCACCTCATCGCCCGGCTTCAGCACCCGATCACCCAGCTTATGCGAGGTCAGTGCGGTAAAGGCCAGCAGGTTGGCGGATGAACCCGATGTAGTCGTCAACGCATAGGGGACACCGACGAACTCGGCAAAGCGTTTTTCAAAGGCTTCGTTGAAACGTCCGGTGGTCAGCCATGCGTCGAGTGATGCATCGACCATGTTTTTGATTTCGCTGGCACCGAGCACTTTGCCGGAAGGCGGAATAACGCTGGTACCGGGCGTAAAGGTTTTTTCCGCAAAATGCAGTGCGCTGTATTGCTCAACAAGATCGAATATCTGTTTTTTTATTTTTTCCTTGCCCACGTATAACCCCTGCTTAGCTTCTTTGAATATTAGTGTTATATGCCTCAATCTGCCGCAATGTCAGTTCGTGCATGTCCCTGCCCTCCCGATGAGCACGATGCCACTCGATAATCGCGCTCAGAGCCTGCTCAAGACCCCAACGCGGATGCCAGCCCAGGCGGTCTTTGGCCTTGGAGCAGTCCAGTTTCAGGTAATGCGCCTCGTGCGGATGCTCACCGCTATCCCTCTCCCAGCTCGCATCCTCGCCCCAAATTTGGGTTAATTTCTCGGCTATCCATTGCACCGGCTTGGCATCTTCATCGTTCGGCCCAAAGTTCCAGCCTTCAGCAAAGGTTGCGCCTTCTTCATAGAGTTTTTGCGCGAGAATCAGATAGCCGAACAGCGGCTCCAATACATGCTGCCAGGGACGGATCGCCTGGGGATTGCGGATATTGACCGGTCTGCCTTCCATGATGGCGCGCATGATGTCCGGGATGAGCCGGTCTTCTGCCCAATCGCCTCCGCCGATGACGTTGCCCGCCCTCCCGGATGCCAGAGCGATGCCATGTTCCGAATATTTCCCGGGATGAAAATAGGAATTGCGATATGCGGCCGTTACCAGTTCCGCACAGCCCTTGCTGCTGGAATAGGGATCGTACCCACCCATCGCTTCATTTTCGCGATAGCCCCACACCCATTCACGATTCTCGTAACACTTGTCGGTGGTTACATTCACCACGGCTCTGACGCTACCGGTGCAGCGCACCACCTCGAGCAGATTGATGGTTCCCATCACGTTGGTGGAATAGGTCTCGACTGGCTCGGCGTAAGAATAACGCACTAAAGGTTGCGCCGCCATGTGGATCACGATTTCCGGCCTGTGCTCAGCGAACACCCGGCGCAAATGCTCCGGGTCGCGGATATCCCCGATGATGCTGGTTATCCCTTTACCTGCTTTGGCAATGTCAAACAGACTCGGATTCGTCGGTGGGGCGAGCGCATATCCTACCACCTGTGCCCCCATGGATTGCAGCCATAATGTAAGCCAGCTACCCTTGAAGCCGGTGTGCCCGGTCAGCAGGACACGCTTGCCACGCCAGAATCCGGCGTTCATTACCATACCTTCCAGGGCGCCTTGCCGGATTGCCACAATTCCTCAAGATGCATCTTGTCGCGCAGCGTATCCATCGGCTGCCAGAAACCGTTATGGTGATACGCCGCAAGCTCACCCTCTTCCGCGAGTTTTTCCAGAGGATCCCGCTCCCAAATGGTTCTGTCGTCGGCGATATAATCGAGCACCCTGGGGGACAACACGAAAAACCCGCCATTGATCATCGCGCCATCACCCTTGGGCTTTTCCATGAAGCTGTTGACCTTGTTGCCACTCATATCCAGCGCTCCGAATCGTCCTGGTGGTATAGTCGCCGTCAACGTGGCTTTGACCTTTTGTGCCCTGTGAAAAGCGATCAGGTCTGTGATGTTGACGTCGCTGACCCCATCCCCGTAGGTAAAGCAGAACGCTTCTTCGTCCTTGACATAGTCCGCCACCCGCTTCAGGCGACCGCCCGTCATGGTTTCTTCGCCGGTGTCTACCAGTGTTACCCTCCATGGCTCGGCATAACGCTGATGCACTTCCATCCGGTTATGCTCCATATCGAAGGTCACATCCGACATATGCAGGAAATAGTTGGCGAAATATTCCTTGATCACATAACCTTTATAGCCGCAGCAGATCACAAAATCGTGGATGCCATGCGCAGAATAGGTTTTCATAATGTGCCACAGCACCGGCTTGCCACCGACTTCCACCATGGGCTTGGGACGCAGAGATGTTTCTTCGCTGATTCGCGTCCCCAATCCCCCCGCAAGTATGATCGCTTTCATAATTTCACTTATCTCTTTTTAGGCTTTCACTATCAGTCGAATTATTATTTCCAAAAAATATGACAATTTAATACTCTATCCATTTGCTTTGTATACTTATCCCCCCGCTAGCAGATCGAAGTTCTATTCAGCGAATGGCAAATCTTATGCCTACCCAATCCAAGCTGATAATGAATGTATTTTGACTATCTGCCGATACCGTGATACTCGATCCCCAACGCTTTGATATCGGATGGCTCGAACAGGTTTCGCCCGTCAAAAATGACCGGATTTTTCAAACGCGCCTTGATGATTTCGAAATCCGGACTCTTGAAGGCTTTCCATTCCGTGACTATGATCAGCGCGTCGGCGTTATTCAGCGCATCCTTCGCATTATCGGCAAAAGTCAGATCGGCGCGATCGCCGTAGATATGTCGTGTCTCCTTCATCGCTACCGGATCGAAGGCGGTAAGCGTTGCGCCCCGTTGCCACAATCCTTCCATCACTACCCGGCTGGTCGCGTCACGCATATCATCGGTACCTGGCTTGAACGCCAGGCCCCATAGCGCGAAGTGCTTGCCTTTCAGGTCGGAGCCAAAACGCTTGGTAATTTTATGCAGTAGTACTGATTTCTGCGCATTGTTAACGCTTTCCACTGCTTTCAGTATCTTCATCGACATACCGAATTCTTCCCCGGTACGCTGCAGCGCGCGGATGTCTTTCGGGAAACACGAACCGCCATAACCACATCCAGCATAGAGGAAGTTATATCCGATACGCAGATCCGAACCTATCCCTTTTCGCACGTGCTCGATATCCGCCCCGACTCGTTCGGCAAGGTTAGCTAGTTCATTCATAAATGATATGCGCGTGGCCAGCATTGCGTTGGCCGCGTATTTGGTCAGCTCGGCAGATTTTATATCCATCACCATCAGGCGATCGTGATTGCGCTGGAAAGGGGCATACATATCCCGCATTATCTTGATAGCCTGTTGATCCTCTGCGCCAATAACAATCCGGTCTGGACGATTAAAGTCTTCAAGGGCTGCGCCCTCCTTGAGAAATTCCGGATTTGACACCACAGAATAGGCAGTATTATTAGAGCGATTATTGAGTTCTTCCTTTACCGCCTGTTTGACTTTTTCAGCTGTGCCGACTGGGACAGTTGATTTGTCGACTATCACTTTGTAATCGGTCATATAACGGCCTATGGCACGAGCCGCCGCGATTACATGCTGCAAGTCAGCGGAGCCATCTTCTCCGGAAGGCGTGCCCACCGCAATCATCTGGATTAAGCCATGTTTCACGCTTGCCTCAATGTTGGAGGTGAAATTCAGCCTTCCTGCAGCCATATTCCTCTGTATAACTTCATCCAGGCCTGGTTCGTAGATTGGCACTCCGCCCTGCTTTAGAACCTCGATCTTGCTGGGATCCACATCCAAACACAACACATCGTTGCCTAAATCTGCCAAGCACGCACCTGAAACCAAACCCACATAACCAGACCCGATAACGGTAATCTTCATTTTTTACTCTTCCATATTAATGCGCTATGCCTTGTGTATTACACTAGGCAATGTAACCTCTTGCACAAGAACTTTGCAGCGCAACCTAACCATACGCTTGTCTTATTCCATAAAGGACTCCAGAGTCTGCAATACTTAACAACGGCTTTGGCATCATTTCAAACCGTTCTGTGTTGGATGCTGTGATTTTCACTTCAACCCGGTCAACTCACTATTTTCAGGAAATTGACCCAATAACGTCATCAACCCGCAAAATCAATGCCGCAGCCTTCTCATTCGCCCCCGTAAAGCTATGTCGACGCCTTGGCAAACAGCTTCTGCCCATTTTCCCTCCACCAGTGTCGCGTAAGTACCAGCAAAATCGCGAGAAGTATGCCTAGCAATGCGCTAAGTACTAGCACAACTCGCGGGGGAAGCCATGATCGTTTGCCCGGTTGGCTTGGGCCCGCGATGAAGCGGCTTTTTTCCTTGTAGACGTTGATTGCCTTTTGATTGTCAATCGTGATCATGTTGTTCACTTCTGCAATCACATCGTCTCCGAGGTTTTTATTTTTAAACACGCTCTCCTTGATGGACTCCAACCCGAGTAGAATGGTTTCACCGGATTTTGTCCTGGACAGCAACTCATTCACCTTATCATAGTACTCTAGCCATAATGCCTCTTGTTGCAATTCACGGTTTGCTTTGCGGATTGATTCCCTGGCCTCTGCTGCCTGAATTTCAGTTGTCTCCAATAATGTTACAGGGGACAAGTAACGTGCGTTCTCTTCTGTTACTGTCACCACCTGCCTAGAGATTTGTGTAGCTGAGGTCGGATAGCGACTAACAATTTTCTTTAGATCAGCGCCGACCAACCTGTATTTTTCTAATAACTGATTGTTCGCAATAACTTCGTTTTCTAACTGGGACATCTTTGACAATATTTCTCGGTGCTTGAACTCTAATTTATTTGAATAAATTTGATAAACAATGCTGTCAATGACATAACGCCCAATAATTTGAACCATTGTTTGCGCCCCTTCGGGAGTTTGACTAGCAAAATTAATCCGTAAACCTATGATGTTATTGCTTCCCGCCTTGGGTTGATCCATTAATTCCTTTGCATCCGATCGAGTAAAAGAATATATGGGTTGAATCAATTTCGCGGTTTCATCGCGTGAAGCAAATGTCTTCGACAAACGATCCATATCCCCAAAGGAACCTAGAGCTTTTTCTCGAACAAATTCGTCAAAATTTTTGCTGGTTGAAAATGATTCCGAAAATAATTTGTAGTCTGCCCATGTGATCCCAGTACTTGGCTTTTCCAGTAATTTCTTATCAACATTTTCTTCAGCTTTTTTTCTATCCCTCATTTCTTCACTACTCTCAACCGGAATAGGCCCGCCGAACTGGAAAACTCCTTCGCTTTTATACGCAGCCTTGCTCTGCCAAACGATACCGCTAATTCCCACAACCACCATTGTCACCAACAACATTTCCAACCATGCGCGGCGTAGTGTCATCAGCAAAATTATCAACGAGCCAAGGTCTCTGGTTTTGCTTTCGTTCACCATGTCTAAACTTTGATCTTTTATCATCTTGCAAATTTCCGTAAGTAATTTTGTTTCTAATAGCGCAATTTAAGTGCATCTAACTGAATTTAAGTTTGTATTTTATCAGCCTTATTGCTTGGTAACCTCATTGACAAGCCTTTCTTTCTGTATATTTAATATTTTCTCATTACGCTTCAGAATAGTGTCCGCGCAATAATGATGAACGCATCTGGATGCCTGTTCTACCGAAGTGGCAACGGGTGCTGGTCAACGCAAAAGAGAACAGGTTCAGCAGTCGTATACGCCGCAGTGAAACGCGGCACCCACATCAGGTTGCGATAACCGTAGCCTTGTTCAATTGCTCGCTGCAATATAGTAGAGTCGGCATGGCGGTTGCATGTATCACTTAAGAATAGCACGTAGCCGTGATGGTCACGAGGTAGTTGTCATGTTCAACCGACCACTCGGTCATTTCGGCGCTGTACTTTCCGATACTGGTCGGTTCAATAGAATAATTGATGCTGTAAATCAGGATATGCTCGGCAATCTCGTAAAAACTGCATCAAAGCTTTGTGGCTACACACAGCAAACAATCTCCCCTGCCTAAACGATTCCCCAGCCAAAGCGGCGTAAACATCAAGCCTCGGATCAACAGCATCAAACCGGCCACCAGCATGGTCGAGCGCAATTGCCTAGTAGCAACGCCCGGCTTGCTAAATAAGCTAGCCAGAACCGAATGAGCCACCCACAAAGCTGGTGTTTCCTGCCGCAGTTTGACAGTGTTAAAGCTCGATGTCTGCAATACTTGGGACAGCGTATCGGGTGAAAAATGAGAAATATGAAAGGGTACATGCCAATTGATCCAGTATTCCCCAAACATTGTACGCAGCCAGCTTTGGCTATTTGGACAACTGATCCAGACTTGCCCTCCGGGATTTAGGATTCGCGCCACATGTGTGAGCATCTCTGCTGGATTCAACGAATGTTCCAGTACATTTGACAGCACTACCACATCATATTTTTGTGATGGTTCAAACTGCTCGATAAGGTCAGAATGAACCACAAATCCTTTCATTCTGGCTACATCTGCCGCTTTGCTGTTCAGCTCCAACCCTTCTACCGAATAACCGCTGCTCTGGTAACGAATCAGTCCACGCCCCTCGTTGCAGCCCACATCAAGTAATCTCCCAGTACCGCGAACGGCGTGAAAAGAAATGTCCCCATCGATCTTCAACCAGAAATCCCACATCCATGAATTCTGAAACAAAGCGCGCAATTTTACATAACGGCTTTCCTTTTCGCCTTCCTCGCCGCCGTAGTTGTAGTAAGTCTCATATAGCACTTTCAATTCATCGTTACTCGGCAGCGGACTAGTTTGTTCCAGTCCGCATTTCTCACAACACACAATTGTGTATGGCATTGCAATACCAAAACGCGTATCAAATAGCGGAGCACTGCAAGTTTTGACTGGCGATTTGCAACTCAGGCAGTATGCTTGTGCGTGATCGTTTTGGTTCATTGCTTTATTTTCAACTCTGTACCGTAGATATTTAATGTTTGAGAAAAATTGACGCGCGGTTCTTCTCCATTAGATACGTTAATCGCATGTGCAGACCGGCTTTATTACCAGCAAGCAACCATCTTCTTGCCCAACAAGGTTTGCTATTCTGGCAATCAGCGCAACAAGGTTCCTGCCAAATATATTTTTAACTCCGCCTTTAATAAACCAAGGGTGGTGTAACGATAATTTTTGTGCCTTTATAATCTCAAAGCCCAGATTCCCAAACAATCTGTTCAGCGATATATCGGTGAAATGCCAGTAATGTTCCTTGGGTTGCCAACCATACCAACCCCACGGAAAAATCGTAGGCAACAAACCGCTGTATATAGCTTGGGAGACCAGTATCATTCCTCCAGGATTGAGCGCCTTCCGACATATCTCGATGAGTTTGAGCGGATTGTCCATATGCTCAATGATCGAGCTCAATACGATCACGTCATAGGGCTTGCAGGACTCCAGAAAATCAAGTGCGTCCCCATGGTGCACGTCCAGCCCTCTGCCTTGGCACCACATGGCCATTTCTTTATTTAACTCAACTCCTTCCGCCGCATATCCGCGGGTCTTGGCAGCCTCCACAAGAAATCCGCCACCGCTGGCAACATCCAGCAATCTGCTGCCTTCCGCAACAATTAATCCGTCAAGCCCGGATAGAATGTGGTTCGAATATTTTGCATAAACCTTGCTTTTCTCGGTAAACAGTTCTACATATCGATTATTGTCTTCGTAGAACTCCAAACTATCCGGTTTAGGAACGGTTTTGGCGCAACCGCATCGATCACACTTCACAATATCTGCTTGTTTGCCAAAGATAAAATGGGGCAGGCGTGTTACTTTAGTCCAGCCACCGCTATTCCCGCATATCAAGCACTCATTGTCTTTCAAGGCCCCACCTGCAGGGCCAACATGTTTCTAGAAATCCGGCGAGTACTATCATAAAAGCAACTATTCATTTTTCCCTTTATCTTTCTTCCCCCGCTTTTCAGCCTCATACAATTTCGCATCGACTAAGAAACGATACCAGAAACCATGCAAGGTATGATAAATCAGACCCGGGATTCCGTCCAAAAAACCCAGCTTGATAAAATATCGGTATATCCAGTAAAGGATTGGACGTACAAATATGGGCATTCGATAATAAAAATTATTTTTAAGCCAACGCTTCCGGGCGGATTGTGTTGTTAAAGTATTTTGCTTATTGCTTTGCTCCTGTTTTCGTAGTATCTCTCTAACTTCAGAATCAGCATAATTGTTGTGTTTTTTTATCCAGTAGGTCAGGCCACTTTGGCCCTCATCCACAATATCGTGCTCCATCTTTACAATGGTTCCGGTTATTTCCATATGCTCATCCAGCTCTCTCACCTCACATTTGGCTTTGCCTGAACGCCACAATCGAACCACCCAGAGAGGGTACATGTCTCCATGTCGAATCCAGCGTTTCAGAAAATAAACCCTGCGCTTGATACTATAGGCTCCCACTTCATTGGGAGTATAGGGTAACCTTGCTTTCAACTCTGCGATCAACTCATCCGTAATCCATTCATCTGCATCTATACGCAAAGTCCAAGGAGTTTGTATCGGCAATTCGCTGATCGCCCAATTGAGTTTTTCAGAAAATGTTCGCCAGTTTCCCGTTACCACTTGGCATCCTGCTGCTTTTGCTATCTCTACTGTACGATCGCTGCTGTTCGAATCCACAACAAAAATTGTTGCACCCAACTTTCCAACGTTGGCCAAGCATTGGGGAAGATTTATTTCTTCATCCAAAGTGGGAATATAAATCGACAGCAAGTCTTTCATTTCCGCCTTAGCCTTTTTATAAAATATGCTTGACTACTCAATATTACCAATGCAACCACAACATAGACCGCCGATGCGCCCGTTGCACCCCAAGCTGGAATCAACGCAAAACTAGCCGCAAATGATGCCGCAACTGCTGACAAATTACCAATGAACTCTATCTGGTTGGCACCCAGTGTACGATGCTTGATCCCGGATATTCTGGCAAAAAAATATAGCCCATAACCAACCCAGCCAATTAACAACAAATTCCAGTGCGGGGCATACAAGCTACCCAGCAAAAATTTTACAATTTCTCGACCGTACAGCAAAATTGCTGCCAAGTTTAGCAGCCAGAATATTATCCCGATTTTAAGCAACCGTAAAACTGCTTTTTCTAAAGCTGGCGCACCTTTCCCGTAATGCATGCGACCCCAGTCTGCCGCCACTTTAGTTTCAATCTGCTCCATCAGCACATTTGCCATATTGGAAATTCCCCGAATACTCCCCAGCAATGCAACTTGTTCTTTACCATACATCATTCCCAGCATAAACACTGGGATGTATGCCCAAAGCCAAACCAGTGGTGTGCCCGCGATAAACAATTGGCTGTATGAAAGATGTTCCCTCATCGCATTTACCCAGATTCGTATGTTCTGCCGGATGCTTCTGCTGGCAGTAATAATGGTTGCAGTAGCCGGAATAAATGCCGTTAATAGCAAGATTACTAGCACTTCGCTTATCGTGTCAGGTTGAATGGCAAAAAAACCAATGATTCGCGCAGGATAAAGTATGAAGCTGGATAGGATCGCGCGTTTCGTTCCTGAAAAAATGTAAGCAGCTCGCCGGTCAAAATCTGCCAATTGCTGCAATATAAGAAATATGCAAAGCAGCCAAGCCTCCTGGTGAGTTGGCTGCCACCCAAATAAATCTCCAGCCCCTAACCAAATACCACTAACCAAAGCTGCAAAAATAAGTGCCTGTAACGATTGCAATCTCGCCAGAGTTGTTTTGTAGGCAACTTGATCTTGTGTAGGTGCACGCACTGCTGCTCCTTGAAAAATTCCGGCAACATTCAGCAACAGTAAGGCAATATAACTGGCAAAAATATAAGTGAATTTTCCCTGTTCCGAAAGGGATAAAACATGAGCACAAATTGCGATGGTCAGAAAATTACCTCCTGAAACCAATGCTTGGTCTATAAGGCTAATCAATTTACGCGTAGAGCGAAAATAAAATTTTAATCGTTCAATCAACTTTTAAATCCAGGATTGCAGTAGTGTATCCGTGACTTTAGCTTGCTAGTGTACTAAGTATTGTGCCGCTACCGAGAACTTTTGCAGACTCCAACATAACTCCCTCCAAAGAGGTCAATTCCGGTTGGTAACCATATTCGGCAGCACGTTTATTCAGCGAGTAATAAAATGGCTTATAACCTGTTGCATTAATATGCACAGACCTTTCTTCAACTTGATAATGCAGACCGAACCTTTCCTGCATAGCTGCCAATAGTCTTGGTTTGTCTAACGGCTCCCGGCTATAGCAATCAACTGACACATTGACAGGTGGCGAGGCCAATAACACGCGAACCAAACTAAAAAAATCGGAGGGATGCAGGTAATCACGCATGATGTAATCAGATGACGTCTTCAACACAGATTTATCACGTATCGCACGCAAAATATCCGTGATAAAAAACCGTGCGCTGATATCCTGTGTATGGCTGAAATAATTGAATACACGCATATCAATAATGGAATATTTAGAGTGCGCACGATGTCGGCACTCTGCATGTAGTTTGGCTACGCCATACCAATCCTGCGGTTGTATATCGTTTATTGCCACAACAGCCTCAGTGCGCCTCATCGCCGGTTCATTGAAACTGGATCCGTATGCAGCTCCGCTGCTCAAAAACAAATAACGGCACGCGGGGTGGCTTTTTAAATATTCCAGAACCATTCTGTCAAAATTCAGCGTGATCTCGAAGATATCCTTTCCCATAGCAACCGCCTGTGCCGGATTACCTACACCCACGAAATTTATTACAGCATCGAATGCCTTTTCACCAAACGCGGAAAAATCATCAACCGGATAACGTCCCGGCAGTCCACCTGAAGACAACCACTGCCTTACTGCATCAGGGCGACGCGCAAACAAGTGAAGTTGCTCATCTGCAGTTTCAGAATATGAAATGACTAGGTCTCTGGCAATCTGGCTGGTCGCACCTAATATAGCTATCTTCATCATGTCTGGTCGTTGCCTAGCTAGTCAGTTTTGGAAACTGCTCATCCAGCTTCGAGCCGTATGCCAAGCGAGGCCTGCATTCTGTCGCCCCTTCCATCACGATCTCGATAAACAGCGGGCCTTTGTGTTTGGTAACCAGCTTTAAGGCGCTGCCTAATTCCTCTGCGTCCGATACACGTTGAGCCTTGATCCCGTAAGCACTGGCTATATCTGCAAACGAAGGGCTGCTATAGCCTTTTTGGGTAGATTGGTTGCGGCCATCAAAATACATGTCCTGAAAATTCTTGACCATCCCCAGCACCGAGTTATTCATGACGATGATCGTCACATCTAGCCCCAGACGGTTCAATGTATCCAGTTCCTGAATATTGATTTGCAGGCTGCCGTCCCCGGTGACCACAACGACCCTGTGCCTTGATTGAATCGCTACGCCCAATGCGGCGGGTAAAGCAAAGCCCATCGCACCCATGCCACCGCTATAGTGAACCGCCTGACCGGGAGACAGGCGCAGGTTTTGTGCCGCCCACATCTGGTGATTGCCAACATCGCAGACATAATCAACTGCAAGATCAGCAAAATTGTGATTCAGCTGCTTGAAGATTTCTCTCGGGCTAATTTTCCAGTCAGCATATTCATCAATGTCGGCATCATTCCGATGCGAGGCCAATTCAGCCAACCAGTTCGGATCGACACTGGTAAACAAATTTGAACAAAGAGGAAATGATTGAAAAAAGTTTTCAGCTGTCGTGCATATATTGTGTTCTGCTCGAATCCGGTTATTCAATTGCGCCGGATCAATGTCTATCTGGACAATACGCGCGTTGCGTGCAAAATCGTTCACGTTGGAACCGGTTTGCCGCACATCGAGTCGCGCGCCCACCACAATCAGCAAGTCACAATTCTGTACCGCCCAATTTGCCTCACGATTTCCATAACTGCCAATCATGTTGAAATAGCTGCTGCGAGCGACTATACGCTCATGCCCCATGAGTGTGGCCACATATGGTATACCTAAAATTTCGGCCTGCATCAGCCAGCTATCCATCGAGTCCGCCCATCGGGCACCACCACCAACACAAATCAGCGGCCGCTGCGCGTCCTTGCAAAGCGCTTCCAGGGTCTTCAGTTCATCCCGCCCAATTGCCTGCTCAGCGGGAAATGCCAAAGGCTCACTCAACCATTTTTCAACCAGCGCATCGGGGATGTCGGCTCGCTGCACATCATTGGGGATATCCAGCAACACTGGCCCTTGGCGACCGCTCAACGATAATGTCAAAGCCCTGTGTAATTCCGGCAGCAAATCTTCGGCGCTGTCTACTCTTACTGCATATTTGGTCAGCGAGCGCGCAACCTCAACGAAATCCAATTCCTGAAAACCCTGCTGCCTGATGGCGCGGCCACCCTTGAGTTCATGGGTATTGACCTGACCGGTGATAAACAGACATGGTATCGAGTCGAACCAACAACTCCCAATCCCAGTCAGCAAATTCGTGGCGCCCGGGCCGCTCGTTCCCATCGCCACCGCTATCCGCTTTCCCTTCGTATGTCTTGCCACGCCTTCAGCAGCAAATGCCGCGGCTTGCTCATGGTGCATCGAAACGATATTGAATTGCCCTGATTCGGAAAAACTATCCAGCAAATGAGTGATCATCCCGCCCACAAGTTCAAAGCAAGTTTGAATTCGATGTGTAATTAATAATTTAGCGAGTGCGTCTGCAGCCTTCAATACATATCCTCAGCGCTTGTTATTCTAAAAATTTACGCCAAAAAACACTTCAAGTTTGGCAATAACGAAATCCAGCATCTCCTTGCTCAAACCGGGATACACACCGATCCAGAAGGTGTCTTTCATGACAATATCGGTATTAGCCAGTTCACCCGCAATACGAAAGTTACGATCCTTCATATATGGCTGCCGCGTCAGATTTCCTGCAAACAATAAACGCGTGCCGATCTTGTTCTGATCCAGATATTCCAGCAAATCGACGCGTTTGACCCCCGCACCTGCTTTGATAGTGATGGGAAAGCCGAACCAAGACGGGTCGCTGTTTGGTGTTGCCTCGGGTAGCAGCAAAAATTCCCCGCAATTCTTCAGCCCCACCTTGAGGTAGGCAAATTTCGCCTTGCGCGCGGCGATGAATTCCTCCACGCGATCCATCTGCGCCAATGCGCAGGCTGCCTGCATGTCGGATATCTTCAGGTTGTAGCCCAGGTGAGAATAAGTGTACTTATGGTCGTAACCATAGGGCAGGTCGCCCAGTTGCTGGCAGAAACGCTTGCCGCAGGTATTGTCCTTGCCCGGCTGGCAATAGCAATCCCTCCCCCAATCGCGGATCGACTCGACGATCTGTTTGAGCTGGTCGTTATTGGTAAATACCGCGCCCCCTTCACCCATGGTGATATGGTGCGCCGGATAAAAGCTCAGCGTGCCAATGTCGCCAAAGGTGCCGCATAACTTGCCATTGTAGGTAGAACCCAGCGCATCGCAGCAATCCTCGATCAGCCAGAGATTGTGCTCTTTGGCCAGTGCGGTAATGGTATCAAGATCATAAGGATTACCCAAAGTATGCGCCAGCATGACGGCTTTGGTCTTGGGCGTGATCGCCGCTTCGATCTTGGCCGGATCAATATTGTAAGTGCCAAGCTGAATATCCACGAACACCGGCACCGCGCCGTATTGCAGAATGGGATTCACCGTGGTTGGGAAACCCGCCGCCACAGAGATGACCTCATCACCCGGCTGGATCGCGCGAGCGCCGAGTCTGTGCGAAGTAAGTGCCGAGAAAGCCAGCAGGTTGGCCGAGGAACCGGAATTCGTGGTGAGCACATGCTTCACACCGAGAAATTCGCACAGGCGCTTCTCAAAGGCATCGTTGAACCGCCCGGTCGTGAGCCAGCCATCGAGCGAGGCTTCCACCATGTTTTGCAATTCCTTTGCGCCGATCACCTTGCCCGAAGGCGGCACGGCATTCTTGCCCGGCTCGAAAACACTGGGCGCGTATGCCAGGTCGGCATACTGCTGGACGAGGTTGGCGATCTGGCTGCGTAGTTGTTCTTTGGTGCTCATATATTCTTTCACTGGGCGTATTCTTCGATCTGTTTCAGGGTTAAACCGCGCATATCCTGCTGCGCCAACCACGCGCGCTGCCAAGCAACGATCATCCCCAGCGTGCGTGCCAAATGCCAGCGCGGTTGCCAGTCAAGCCGCGTTCTGGCCTTGGAGCAATCCAGCTTGAGGTAGCGCGCTTCATGCGGATGCTCGTCCTCGTCAAGCGTCCAGCTCACGCCTTCGCCCCATTGCTGCACGAGTTGTTCAACGATCCATTGTACCGGCTTGGCATCTTCATCACCCGGGCCGAAATTCCAGCCCTCCGCACAGGCGGTGCCTTGCTCATACAACTTCTGAGCAAGCTGCAGGTAACCGGAGAGCGGTTCCAGCACATGCTGCCAAGGTCGAATCGCATGAGGACTGCGAATCACCACCGGTCGACCCTCGCTGATCGCGCGCAAAATGTCCGGGATAAGGCGATCCTCCGCCCAATCACCTCCGCCGATGACGTTGCCCGCGCGCGCCGAAGCCAGCGCTACGCGGTGTTCGTTATATTTTTCCGGATTAAAGAAGGAATTCCGGTAAGCACCCGTCACCAATTCCGCACAACCTTTGCTGTTGCTATAGGGATCGAACCCCCCCATCGCTTCGCTCTCCCGGTAACCCCATACCCATTCCTTGTTGTCATAGCACTTGTCACTGGTCACGTTGACCACCGCACGCACCGAGGGCGCTTGGCGCACCGCTTCCAGCAGGTTTACCGTGCCCATCACATTGGTTGAATAGGTCTCGACCGGGTCAAGATAGGAACGGCGCACCAGCGGTTGTGCCGCCATGTGGATCACAATATCCGGTCGAGTGCCTCGCATCGCGCCAATCAAGGCAGCGCCATCACGTATGTCACCGATGATAGATTTCATTCCCTTAGCCACTAGGGCAACTTCGAACAGGTTCGGATAGGTCGGCGGCTGCAACGAATATCCAGTCACCTCTGCACCCAGTTGTTGCAGCCACAGGCTCAGCCAGCTTCCCTTGAAACCGGTGTGGCCGGTCAGAAAAACCTTCTTGCCACACCAAAACGCTGGGTTCACGGCCACGCTTTCCACGGTGCCTTGCCAGATTGCCACAATTCTTCCAAATGGCTCTTGTCGCGCAACGTGTCCATCGGCTGCCAAAAACCGCGATGCACGTAAGCGGAGAGCTGGCCGTCACGTGCGAGTCTTTCCATCGGCTCTCGTTCCCAGACGGTATTGTCGCCCTCAATCAGATCAATCACTTTGGGGGACAATACAAAAAATCCGCCATTGATCCACCCCCCGTCGCCATGAGGCTTTTCCTGAAATCCGCACACCCGACGACTGTCCATTTTAAGTGCGCCGAATCGCCCGGCTGGCTGGACAGCCGTCAGCGTCGCCAGAGTTTGCTGTTCTTTGTGAAACCGGATGGACTCCGTAATGTTCACATCGCTGACGCCATCACCATAGGTAAAGCAAAAATCATCATTGCTCAAATACTTGCGCACCCGTTTTAAGCGCCCGCCGGTCATAGTCTGCTCTCCTGTATCGACCAGCGTCACCTTCCAGGGCTCGGCAAAACGCTGATGCACTTCCATTTTGTTGTGCTGCATGTCAAAGGTCACATCCGACATGTGCAGGAAATAATTGGCAAAATACTCCTTAATCACATAACCCTTATAGCCGCAACAAATGACAAAGTCGTAGATACCATGAGCTGAATAAGCTTTCATGATGTGCCATAAAACAGGCTTGCCACCGATCTCGACCATCGGCTTGGGACGCACCGAAGTTTCCTCGCTGATACGCGTACCCAGCCCACCGGCAAGTATCACTGCCTTCATGGCAATGCCCCGTTGAACGCTTTGTAGGTCATTGCGATCCCTTCTTTCAGCCCTGTCCTTGCCTTCCATCCAAGACTGTGGATCCTTGACACATCCATCACCTTTCGCATTGTGCCGTCCGGCTTGGAAGTGTCCTGGATGAAGCGACCCTTGTAACCTATAACCTCGGCAATTGTTTCCGCAAGCTCGCGTATCATCAGGTCGGTACCGGTGCCTACATTGATTAATGGACAGTGCACAGGATTTACGAGCAAGCTGTATCGCGCGTCATCCAACATGGCAAGAAATACCAGTCCATTCGCCAGATCATCCACATAAAGGAATTCACGCTTCGGTTTGCCGCTGCCCCACAGCACCACCTCGGATGCTCCTGACAATTTCGCTTCGTGCATCTTGCGTATCAATGCCGGCAAAACGTGTGAATTATTCAGATCATAATTATCACCCGGCCCGTAAAGGTTGGTAGGCATCGCCGCCAGCCATTTTGTCCCATACTGGCGGTTATACGACCAGCACATCTCGATTCCGGCAATTTTGGCTAGCGCGTATGGCCGATTGGTCGGCTCCAGAGAGCCTGTCAGCAGGTATTCTTCCCTGATCGGCTGCGGGCAATCACGCGGATAGATACAGGAACTGCCAAGAAAGATCAGGCGTTTTACATTGTTTTCATACGCCGCTTTGCATATGTTCGCCTCGATCAGCAGGTTGCTCATCAGGAAGTCGACGGGGTAAGTATTGTTGGCGTGGATACCACCCACTTTGGCCGCCGCAAGAAAAACAATTTCGGGTTTTTCCTGCATAAAGAAATGAAGCGATGTTTGTGCGTCTTCCAGATCCAGCTCTGTGTGAGTACGCATTACGAGATTGGTATATCCTTGACGCTGAAGTTCGCGCACTATAGCGCTGCCAGCGAGACCGCGGTGGCCGGCGATATATATTTTGACGTTCTTGTTCATCGCCGTGCTGCCTATTCGAAGTAATCGTAGGCGGCAAAACCGTGCTTCTTGACCAGTTCATCACGCTGTGCACTCTTCAGATCTTCGCGCACCATTTCGGCAACCAGCTCGTCAAAGGTGATCTTCGGTGTCCAGCCCAGTTTCTGCTTAGCTTTGCTGGGGTCGCCCAGCAGTGTTTCGACTTCGGTGGGGCGGAAATATCGCGTGTCGACCCGCACGATGCAATTGCCTTTCTCGTCGTAGCCCTTTTCGTCCACGCCTCGACCTTTCCAGCTGATAATCATTTCCAATTCTTTTGCTGCGGCATCGACGAATTGTCGTACGCTGTATTGCACCCCTGTTGCAATCACAAAATCTTCCGCCTGCTCCTGTTGCAGCATCATCCATTGCATCTCGACATAATCCTTGGCATGACCCCAATCGCGCAGTGCATCAAGATTGCCAAGGTACAGGCAGCTCTGTAGCCCCAGCTTGATGCGTGCCATGGCGCGGGTGATCTTGCGGGTAACAAAAGTCTCACCACGTACCGGTGACTCATGGTTGAACAAAATACCGTTGCACGCATACATGCCGTATGCCTCACGATAGTTCACCGTGATCCAGTAACCGTAAAGCTTGGCTACCGCATAAGGACTGCGCGGATAGAAAGGTGTAGTTTCCTTTTGGGGAATCTCTTGCACCATGCCATACAGCTCAGAAGTGGAAGCCTGATAGAAACGTGTTTTCTTTTCAAGACCTAGGATACGGATCGCCTCAAGGATGCGCAGTGTGCCAATGCCGTCGGCATTGGCGGTATATTCCGGCGTGTCAAACGATACCGCCACGTGGCTCATCGCCGCCAGGTTGTATATCTCGTCCGGCTGTACCTGCTGGATGATGCGGATCAGATTGGTGGAGTCGGTCAGGTCACCGTGATGCAATACAAAGTTGCGGTTGGAAACATGCGGATCCTGGTACAAGTGATCGATGCGGTCAGTATTAAACAACGAAGCGCGACGCTTGATACCGTGCACAATGTAACCTTTCTTCAACAGGAATTCTGCAAGGTATGCTCCGTCCTGCCCAGTAATGCCAGTAATCAATGCTATTTTTTTATCTTTGCTCATTGTGATTATTTTCCTGAGTTGGGCAGTTACCTGCCGTAATGGTCTTCATAGCGCTGAATATCATCCTCGCCAAGATAATCGCCGACCTGAATCTCGACGATATGCAACGGTTCGCTACCACGATTTTCCAGGCGATGCTTTGTCCCTTTTGGAATATAGGTACTTTCGTTTTTTTGTACTGTAGTCACTTCGTCACCATTGGTAACAGTCGCCGTACCGGATACCACCACCCAGTGCTCCGAGCGACGACGATGACTTTGCAGACTGAGGCGCGCACCCGGCGCGACCTCGATGCGCTTGATCTTGAAACCATCGCGGTCTTCTTCCAGCACAGTGTAGTTACCCCATGGCCTATTTACCTTGGCATGATAGATATGCTCGGTTGCGCCCCGATCTTCAAGCAAATCGACAATTTCACGCACTCGCTGGCTCTGGTCATTTTTCGAAATCAAGACAGCATCTGCGGTTTCAATTACGCACAAGTCTTCCACGCCTATCGCTGCAACCAAGCGTTTTTCGGCGCGTACCAAGCTGTTCCTGCAACCTAGTTCTATGACATTGCCCTGCAGAACATTGCCGTCTTCATCTTGTGTTGAAATGTCATGCACAGCCTGCCAGCTGCCAACATCATTCCATCCGATGTCGCAGGGAATAAGCGCAACATGATCCGATTTTTCCAGCACCCCATAGTCGATAGAAATCGAAGGCATCGCCGGAAAATGATTTTCTACAGCCTGCTGAAAACTTCCACCCGAACGGCTTTCTGCAAGTATGGTTTGAATAATCGCGTCGACTGCCGGCAAGCAGGTTTTAATTTCGCCCAAAATTGCAGAGGCGCGCCAAACAAACATCCCGGAATTCCAGTAGTATCCACCCTCATTGAGAAATTTCTCGGCTGTAGCCAGATTGGGTTTTTCGGTGAAATGGTCTACCTCGCAAACTTCCGCATCATTGCTGCAGTGCGCCTTAATATAACCAAAACCGGTATCCGGGCGAGTGGGCTGGATGCCAAACGTCATCAACTTTCCACTTTCTGCTGCCTTGATCGCAATATTTAGATGGGTGCGAAACTGCACCTCATCCTTGATGATATGGTCAGCCGGCAACACAACCATAATGGGATCTGTTCCCTTAGCAGAAAGATAGGCAGCAGCCAGCGCAATTGCCGGTGCAGTGTTACGCCCGGTCGGTTCATACAATGCCTGATAGGGCAACAATGCGTGGTAAGCCTCACCTTTTGCATGTGATTCCTGGGTAACCACCAATACATCCTCTGTATTAATCACGGGAGACAAACGGTTGATGGTGGTTTGCAGCAGCGAATTCGTCCCGTCTAGCGCCAAAAACTGTTTCGGCAGGTGCTGACGAGACAGGGGCCACAAACGGCTGCCGCTGCCTCCGGCTAGAATCACTGCATAAACTTTACGGTTGCTCATTCATACTTTCCGGTAATGGGTACTCGAAAAACAAAACGCGGCACATGGAACCGTTTATCATCCGGCCGCTTTTTTCTACTGCATGCGGGAATTTCGAAACAGGGGTAATCAGCCCAAGTAACCTACTGCGCGCATTATCCCCGAACTGATAAACCGCATCAACCTAAAGCAAGTCTTACTAGCCCTTCCAAAATCCGCGCTTCATCCTATAAGATGCGGCTCTGTCTACTTCACCACATAGCAATTTTATGGCGCATCACTACGCCGACGCCCAAGCGCCGTGCATCCTGCTGGTCAAAACCACTTCGC
>Ga0224495_10000270_pt1 | contig 42008 bp, 33 predicted proteins | sample SF_Jul11_sed_USG_FD_168128 | JGI IMG/M metagenome (GOLD analysis project Ga0224495, IMG submission 168128) | Sediment microbial communities from San Francisco Bay, California, United States - SF_Jul11_sed_USGS_4_1 | ecosystem: Environmental > Aquatic > Marine > Sediment | place: USA: California... | reverse complement strand
AAACACATCAATACCGCAATGGCATCCCCGGCGGACTGGATGCCCTGGAACTACAACGACCGGTTGCAAAGCATTGGCGCCTCAAAATAATTTTTTTCAGCATTGCCGAAAACTCACGGAGGAGGAGAGGGATTCGAACCCCCGGTAGGTCTCCCTACAACGGTTTTCAAGTCTGCCCCCAGAATTACATAACGAATGTAAAAACAATGACTTACAAGATACACAAAATCAAACTGACACAAAAACTGCACATGAGGCCCCTGTACTGCCCCCGGAATTGGAAACGCTGATTGAAAAATGGGATGGATTGCCACCCAATGTAAAGCAAGCCATTTTGTCCTTGACTGAATGCTCAAAATAATTTTGGCTGGTTTCTGTGGCAAATCGCCAATTCTCTTTTTGTGTAAAAAGAGTCATATCTTTTCTGCATAATCAGATCGGGATTGCTAATTCCACTTATATCATGTTGTGGGAAAAATTGAATAGATAGCCGATTTACATATTTATAACTGCTATTGATATTCCCGGGGGAGTTTATAAGTCGTTGGATTAAGGGAAGTGCCTTTATATAAGGATTTTCGGGAATGGTTTAACGCTGGGGCCAAATTCTGTGAAATAGCAGACCTAACTGAAATAGCTCAATATCATATCGGAGTTGAAATTGCACGCTTTCAGCGAAAAGTGAAAATGACTATTCGAGGGGGAAAACATGAGTAATGGAGTAACTTTTGAAATCACACCTGTTGACAATAAAACAGATAGAGCAACCGTTAAGGCATTTCAGGATGAAAAGCTAATTGCAGTTGATAAGATTAGTCTACATTCTCATAGAAGCCGGGCACCTTTTCTGAAAACCGTAGCAGAAAAGACCGGGCTGGAAACGAACACGCTGGACAGAGCATTTATTGAAAACATCGACCAACTAAATGCAAAGCGGCAGCAGGAACCGACAGAAAAGAACCCTCTGGATGATTGCCCCGAAAACATCATAAATGAAGCTTTAGAAATGCTTAAAAACCCTGACCTTTTTGCGCGAATCAGCAGGGATATTGAGCAGATAGGCATAGCCGGGGAAAAAGAATTGTGTTTGACGCTCTATCTTGTCCAGACTTCAAGACTTTTAGATAAGCCACTGTCAGGGATTGTGTATGGCGCATCGGCAAGCGGTAAATCATATATGATTGAACAGATTGCTCGAATGATGCCCCCTGAAACCGTTATACAGGCCCATGACATAACAGATGAAGCCCTATATTACCTTCAACCGGGGGAGCTAAAAAATAAGATCGTATTAGCCGGGGAACGTATTCCACTGCGTAAGGATATTGTCGATTTACTCAAAAAATGGATGGATGAAAGAACTGATACCCCAAATACCAAAATATTCCCAAAGCTCGACAGTAGCAAAACATCCCGGATGATTCAGAAGGACTTGAAACTTGCCGAAGTTGAATATCTTGACGACTCTGGACGTTATGCAGATTTTCACGCCCTGCGACATACTTTTATCACAAATCTCACCAAAGGCGGGGTAAGTCCACGAGTTGCACAGTCTTTGGCGCGCCATTCGACTATTACCCTGACTATGGATAGATACAGCCATGTAGTCCAATCCAGTGAACGTGCAGCCCTTGAAGTCTTACCCGATATAGCGAAAACAACAGAAATAGTCCAAATTAAAACCGGCACGGATAATCTGCCTGTTGAGAGCCAAAAAACTGACACAAAAACTGCACACATTTGGGGTAAAACTGCACAAAAAACTGCCCAAACTGCTTACCCTAATAAGCATCGCCAGTCAGTGAAAGTCAGAGAAAACGAAAATCTGAAAAGAGAAATTGAAAATCATAAGTCTTTTCTTGAAAAGAAAATAGGCACTGACAATCAGTCGTTGTCAGTGCCTGTCCTTGAACGGAGGAGGAGGGATTCGAACCCCCGGTACGTTTCCGCACAACGGTTTTCAAGACCGCCGCCTTAAGCCGCTCGGCCACTCCTCCAAAGTCTTTATTTACAAGGCCTTGGCCTCAAAATACTGCTTTGGAAAACATACTAAAAATGCGATTTGCGCTGTGAGTCGCGATGACGACAATCTAATCTCAGCATGTCGCAAACAGCTCAAAAGATACTTATATCATCTAAACCTGTATTTGTCAACCGGGGCCATCATTCGTATTTTCGATATTTTTCTGTCACGCATTGAACGATATGCTGTGTCCGGTTTTTGTTTTTCGGGTTGCCGGCCGGAGTTGCGATGTTAAGTTGGGGGTGGGTAGTGTCCGACATAGAAATACCAAGACGGCCATGATTTGGGCCGATAAAATGATGATGGAAACGGACGTTACATCCTGTTCGGTGAATTACGCGGCACCGGTGAATGTGCTGTTTGTCGGCGACCGGCCGGTTTCTGAGGAACTGGTGGAAAGTCTCAATAAAAACGGCCTTTTATGGGACCGTGTTTCGATTGGCGACTTTCAATCCTGCATTTACAACCGAAAAATTCTCGGAACGGTGGTTTTTGACGCCGAACTGCTCACTCCGGAGCAGGCCAAGGTGTTCGAGGAGCTGTTCGCACACCTGGACCGGCAGGACATCTCGATGATTTTCCATAACACCCCTGACTTCGTAAACACCGATGCTTTACAGTTAGCATCTAAGACCGCTTCCACGGGATATGAAGAACTCTGGGCACGGATCGAAAGCAATGTCAAGTATTACCGGCGGCTGCAAAAAGACCTTTCGGAGAAAAAATCGCACAACTGCCAATTGTATCTGAATAAAGACACCACCGAGCAGCTTGAAATGGCCGGTCGGGTACAGCGGAATTTCCTGCCGGCACAACTGCCCCATACAGCCAACGTTCGCTGGGCGGCGATGTTTCGCCCTGCCGAATGGGTTTCCGGCGACATCTATGACATCGCGCGGCTGGATGAGGACCATATCGGATTTTATCTGGCCGACGCCGTGGGGCATTCGATGCCCGCAGCCCTGCTGACGATGTTCCTCAAGCAGGCGGCGGTGATGCGGCAAACGATTGACGATGACTATTACATTTTCAAGCCGTGGGAGGTCATTACTACGCTGAACCTGCGAATGTCCGAACAGGAACTGGCGGGATGTCTGTTTGCCACCTGCTTCTATGGATTGCTGAATATCAAAACGCTGAAACTTGACTATGCCCGTGCCGGACACCCCTATCCGGTCCTGATACGCAATGGGGAACGGATTCAACTTCAAACCCGCGGCGGTTTGCTGGGCATCTTCCCGGAAGCCGATTTCGAGCAGCAATCCATCCAGCTATTGCCCGGCGATAAGCTGTTTGTCTATTCCGACGGGGCCGAACCCATGCTCGGACACAGCGATGACACCGGACAATTTCATTTCAATCAGGCATTTGCCGACCTCGGTGTGTTGCCCGTTGATCCGATGTTCGAGACCCTGAACCGCATGGCCGAGGACTACCGATTCGAGCCCGGCGAGATCGACGATGTCACGGCGATCGGGCTGGAGATTCTTTAAGACTTTTCCGGCCATCACGGGCAAGATGCCCGTGCCACATCACACGGTCTGGTGATCCATAAACCCTTCCAATTTTCTTGAACGCACCGGATGCTGGAGTTTTCGGATCGCTTTGGCCTCCACCTGCCGGACACGCTCACGGGTGACTTTGAAAATGCGCCCCACCTCTTCCAGCGTATAGGTGTAGCCATCGCCAATGCCGTAACGCAGTTTGATGATCTCGCGTTCCCGGTAGGTCAGCGTCTTGAGCACTTCGTCGATGCGATCCTTGAGCATTTCCTGTGTCGCAGACTGTACCGGGGACTCGGCGGATTCATCCTCGATGAAATCACCGAAGTAGCTGTCTTCGCTCTCGCCGATGGGACGATCCAGACTGAACGGATGCTTGCTGATCTTGAGGACGCGACGGGTTTCCGTAACGCTCATCTTGGCGACTTCGGCAATTTCCTCGATGGTTGCCTCGCGTCCAAGTTTTTGCAGCAGGTTTTTACCGATCATTCGGAGTTTACTCATCGTTTCGATCATGTGAACCGGAATACGAATCGTCCTGGCATGATCGGCAATGGCCCGTGTGATCGCCTGACGAATCCACCATGTGGCGTAGGTGCTGAATTTATAGCCCCTGCGATACTCGTATTTGTCCACGGCACGCATCAGACCGGTATTGCCTTCCTGAATGATGTCCAGAAAGCTCAGGCCGCGGTTTCGGTACTTTTTCGCGATGGAGACCACCAACCGAAGGTTTCCGCCGGAGAGTTTTCGCTTGGCGTCTTCGTATTGAGTATAGACCGCATTGATCGCCCGCAACCGCTTGTCCAGTTGCTTGGGGGTTTCCAGCACCAATTCCTGCAAACCCACCAGTTCCTGTTTGATCGCCTCAATATCTTCGGGGTCATAGTCCCGTGTCGGTCCCGCTTCGATCAGCGGCTGCAACTGGTGCATCTTTTGCTGAATCCCCTGGAGCTTTTTCATCATTGGCTGAATGCGGCTGGTTCGCAAACTCAGTTCTTCAAGAAGGGTCGCGATTTTTCTGCGATTCCGATGGATCTGCTTAACATTCTGTTTGATCTTATCAATGTCCTTGAGTTCCTTTGTCGCAAAGAAAATCTCGGTGTTTCGGTCCAGCAACAGGTTGACCGTCGCAACGTTCGCGGGCAGACGGTTTTTGACAACGGCTCTTTCATACGCCTCTCCGCTGCTCATTTTCATGGTTCGATCGAACGGCAGCGTCCCGTCATCCACCTGGTTCAGTATTTCCACAGCCGCTCTGGCACAATAGTCGTTCTCAAGCACTTTGCGTCTAAACGCCAGACGGGTCAGTTCGATCTTCCGGGCGAGACTGATTTCTTCATCACGCGTCAGCAGGGGAATCTCTCCCATCTGCGTCAGATACATACGAACCGGATCGTCAACTTTGCGGCCTTCGGGCTCGGCAGTGAGTTCGGCCTCGAGGGCCAGGTCCTCTTCAAGGTCATCTTCATCTTCACTGCGCCCCACCTTGTCTGTATCCTCAAAGTCTTCGTCCTGATCTTTCTGGACGTCCGCTTCATCCAATAACTGAACGCCCATTTCATCAAATGTCATCAAGAGACTGTCCAAACGAGCGGGACTGATGATTTCATCCGGGAGCGCATCGTTCAACTCCTCATAGGTCAGAAAGCCCTTTTCCTTGCCCTTGGCGACAATGGCTTTGATTGTCTTTTCGATTTTCTCGTTACGGACGGCGGCACCTTTTCTGTCCTCTTCCGTATCCAACGCCTCGGATTCTTTATCGGCATCCTTCTCCGATTTTTCATCCGGCGTCTTATCCGCTTCCTCCTCATCGGGCAAATCCTCTTCGCCCTCGATGGGATCGAGATCGCCGTCTTCGGTCAATTCCAATTCGTCCTGCTCGTTTATTTGCTGCTTTTTCGTTTTTTTAGAAACCATTGAATCCTCTACTTAGTTCATCCATATCAATATAATCCCGCATTTCTCAGGTTCCGCCCTTTTCGGGCGATCTGCTGATGTATTTTCTTGAGTTCGTCGTCATCGTCCAGATGCTGTTTCAGCTTCTGTATGCGATTGTCGCATCGCTGCTTTTCCAGCATCGCCAACGCGCCTTCCAACTGGTTGTACAAATTCTCTTTTTGCTCAACAACGGTTTGCAGATGCGTCAGTAAAGTCGCCGTCCGGGGCGACTGAATTCGGGCATAGACCTGCGATACCCGCAAACCGCCCGTCTCGCTAAGCACACCAAAGACCGCCTCGGCCAGTTCTGTCAGCCGCTGGTCCGGGCCGAAATCGCTGACAGAAACCCGATCGGCAATTTCCTCAAAGCAGCCGGGACGCTCCAATAGGACTTCCAGTATCTCGCACTGTGATTTTGAAGCCAAATCGATGCTTTCGTCCGCAACCTGCACCCCCTGCTCAGTAACATTTTCTCTACTACGCTGAGCACGACGTTTTTGTTTTTGAATCGTCGTAATTTCCTCCTCAATACGGCTTGAAGAAATTCCCAGCAACTCACTGAGCCGGGCCACGACAACCGCCCGGCTGATAGAATCCATCTGCCGGGCCTCAAAGGCCCCTGCCGCCGTTTGCAGAAAGCGACGGATCGCTTCGGTGCGGTCGGAGAGATTCCGACCGTCCTGCAACTGCTCGGAAAGTACTTTCCATTTGAATTCAAGCACGTCTTCGGACGCCTCAATGACTTTCCTGAACGCATCGGCGCCTGCTTCGAGCAGATAATCGCAAGGGTCCTTGCCTTCCGGCACGAACGCAAGCCGAACATCTATTTTTTGTCCCAGACACACCTCCAACGCCCTGTTGGCGGCGGCTTTTCCCGCAACGTCACTGTCAAAGAGCAACACGATACGCTTGGCGTATCGACGTAATATTTTTACGTGACCGTCTGTTAAGCTTGTGCCCAACGCAGCCACGACATTCTCGATCCCAAACTGATGGGCCATCATAACATCCGTATAACCTTCGGCTACAATGGCGGTTCCGCTTAAGGAAATCGCCTCGCGGGCCTGATACAGTCCGTAGAGGGAGTTGCTCTTGTCAAACAGCGCCGTGGCCGGTGAATTCATATATTTGGCCGGGTCGTCGCCCAAGGTGCGGCCGCCAAAGCCAATCACCCGACCGGTCACATCGAAAATCGGAAACATCAGGCGGTTTCTGAACTTGTCATAGCAGCCGCCGCGATCCTTTTCGACGGCCAATCCGCCCTGAATAAGATATTTATTCGCAATCTTCTTTTCCACCGCCTGTTTTGTGAGGTCGTCCCAGGCATCGATTGCCAATCCAAGTTGCCATTTTTTCGCCATTTCTTCTTTGATATGACGACCGGCGAGATACTCTCTGGCCGCGGCACCTTTTTGGGCGTCCCACAGATTGGCCGTCCACTGTTTCAACGCCCACGTATTTAATTTTTCAACGATTGCCGGATCGAGTTGATCGCCCTGAGAAGCACCCTGCTGCCGGCGAGTCGGTTCGATTGCGATGCCCGCTCGGTGCGCCAGACGCTCGACGGCCTGTGGAAACGTCAGGTTTTCTTTCATCTGGACGAATTTCAGGACATCACCGCCAGCGCCGCAGGCAAAACACTTGAATATCTGTTTGTCAGGATTCACATACAGACTGGGCTTGTGGTCGGTGTGGAATGGGCACAGACCCACCATTTCCTTTCCCTTTTTATCCAGATTCATATGTTCAGAAATGACATCGACAATGTCATTGGCCTGCTGAATCCGGCTGATCAGACTATAATCCCATTTCCCAGCCAAGACATCTCCGTAGTGTTGCCCCTTCGCGAGGTTCCTTTAAGCTTCTTATCTCTTTTCGTTTTCCCTTAGACAATAAAGTATAGAACGACATGTCAAAAAGTCAAGTTCTGGGAACAAAATAGCTCTTATAGCACAGATAATGTGGAATTTTAATTTAATAGACACTTGACCTAAAGAGACACCTCTTAAGTGGACGCATCGGCATCGCAAAGGGCGCGAAGATTTTCTATTGAGAGTTCATCAAGCCGGTCGACAACTTTTTTCGCTTTGGGGGCCAGCTCGTTTCGGTTGTAGGTGGTTGTGACGGCGACGGGATTCATGCCTGCGGCGGCGGCGGCCTCCAGGCCCCAGTGCGAATCCTCGATGACAACGCATTCGCCTGCCTTGACGGGGTCGCCGGACTGGTTAAGCTTGTCCAGCGCCAACAGATAGCCCTCGGGATCGGGCTTGCCGTGCTTGACGTCATCAGCGGCGATAATGGCCTCGAACGCATTCCCAAAACCGGAGCCATCCAGCATGAGGTCGATATCGCTGCGCAGTGCCCCGGAACAGATGGCCCTGCGGATACCGCTGTCAATTAACCGCCGAATGAATACAGCCACACCGTCGATGATAATGGAACCGGATACAACAAGCTCATCGAAAATGACTTTTTTCTCATCGATCAATACCTGTACTTTGGCATCATCCAATCCCATGCGATAATCACGGTTGACCGCTTCGATGTTATCCAGGTCGCTGTAGCCGAGATATTTTTCCCAGTGGACCTCCTTGGGCACGTCCACGCCGTAGCGATTGAACACGGCATTTAGCGCTTTATAATGCAGTAACTCCGAATCCGCAATCACACCGTCAAAATCAAATATCACCGCTTTGAGCATTGTTTATAACTTTCTATTCCGCAAGGGATTCCAGTTTTGTTATCCATTCGTTGAAATGAGGGCATGCCTGTCGCATTTGATTCAAGCCAATGTGTCCAGCGGCAGTGATACCGTTGATAGTCTTCTTGAATTGTGGATAAACATTCGTAATCCGCCTTGACGGACATGTTTCAAAATTATCGTTAATTGCTTCCGGTGAAGAAAAAGAGTTTCGAATTTTGTCAAAGTATTCAGAAAGTGCTGTTTCACCAAGGGAATTCGCTAAAACTATGGGGTCCGAAAAAAGCAATGCTTCAAATTCATGCATCTGCACATAAGGTATAAATCGAGCCGGATTAAATGGCTCTCCCATTTGCTTTTGGATATCGGATAGTAACGCATCTTCGATGGTTTTGGCTTTTTCCTGAACGGTCTGATACGCGTTCGCCGCTTCTCTGCCGGGCCAGTCGTTTGGCATACCATAATAGTCAACAAATGTGGTTACATACACTCGGGATTCTGACTTGAGGGCATTTGTGATTTCTTTTTGAATTCGTGAATACCGAAAGCTGCCACCTCGTTCTCGCAAGAGAACAGGGGCAAGGGCAATCCCTTTGGAACCCCAAAATGGGGCGAGAATGGAATTGACGAACTTAACCTCCGTCTGCCCCTCGGCTAAAACTTTTACCCTATTCATAACCGGGACTGTCCTCAAAGATGTTTTTCTGCCACAGTTCACCCAGCGAGTAATCTTCCAGCCAGAGTTTTAATTTTTCTTCATCGAGCCGCCTGAATTTTGATTCTCCGTTTTCACGATTGACCACGATAATATCCTGCGGCTCAAAATAGTCGATCAATAGTGGGGATTGCGTCGAAACGATCACCTGTGTTTTCACCGAAGCGGCCTTTATCATTTCGGCCAGTAACACCAGAGCATGAGGGTGCAGTCCCAATTCTGGCTCGTCTAAAAGGATGGTTGACGGCGGTTCCGGCTGGAGTAAGGCCGTTGTCAGGCACATAAACCGCAGTGTACCATCTGATATTTGGCTGGAGAGGAAGGGGTAATTAGATCCTTTCTGTTTCCACTCAAGCACTATGTCATCTTTATTTTCTTCATCAAGTAAGCGAAAATCGTCAAAGAAAGGGGCTGCTAACTGGATCGTTTCACGAATCCGTTGATATTCTTTTTCATACTTCTTTTTTAAGAATAAAAGAAATGTAGCAAGATTTCTCGCATCGGAATATAAGTATTCATAGTCTCTTTTTGTATAAGGCAATTTCACTTTGGCAAAATCGCTGGTATCATGAAAATGATAAGCAACCCAACTTTCCATAACCGGCTGAACCGCTTCTCGTATTTTCGCTACATATTCGTCATGGTCTTTATTCCCTTTTGAAAACAATGTTGACTCACTTAATCCGTGGTCAAGCTTTTTGGCCCATTTACTACTCAAAGTACTCGGCCCACCTGTTACCGTCTCTTCGAAGAAAAGCAATTTATTGGTCTTGGAAGGAAATATTTTAAATTCCCAAGACACCTCATGTTGCCTCATCTGAAGACATCCAACCAGTTCATGTGTAACTTTTGAACCCAAATAAAGTATTCTGTCAGCGCCATCTTCAACGTAAATTTGAAATCGCCCTTTTGCAATTGCACGTAAAAGTTGAAAAAATTGGAGAAAATTGCTTTTTCCCGCTCCATTGGGACCAATAAGGATATTGAGATTTCGCAGTTCAATTTCCTGGTTGCGAATTGACTTGAAACCCTTGATTGTGATTTTGCTAATGGGATTTCCCATAAAACCTTTACTCTCTCTGGGAGCTAATTTATGCTGCCCTTTCAGGGCGTTTTACTCTTTTTTGATGCACTTGCTCCCAGGGCGTTGCCTTGGGCTAAATTACTTTGGCCTTTCAGGCCATACATTCAAGCATCCCGTCAATAAGCAGTATAGAGGTTCTGCCCTGAATCCGTCAACAAAAAAGCCCCAGATTTGAGGTCCGGGGCTTGTAGTAAACAACTCTTGGTTTAATTATATCACAGATTTTATGCCATCTCGGGGACGGGGCCGATGAGGGCTTCGTAGTCCTTGAAGGTGGTTTTGTCGCCGGAACGGACCTCTTCGGCCAGCGATTTGATCAGGGCCGCGTTGCGGGTGACGTACCGGCGGGCCAGGGTCTCTTTACGCTGACGCATGGAGACGGTTTTGGGGGCATCCGCCCTGCCGTTACCGGCCACCGCGACATCCATCTGGACCTTTGAGGAGGCCTGATCGCAGAAGTAGTAGCCGATGATCAACGCGATCGCCATATCCACCAACTGGCGGCCATAGAGATCCATGTAATCAACGCCCTGCTCTTTGGCAAAGGCCGCACATCCGAGCAGCGTTTGGGTGCCTTCGGCCAGCAGTTTCGTTAAATCCTGCACGCTGTCGGCGTATTGTTTTTCGGCTAATTGGACCAGATATTTTTCGCAGGTTCCGCCGCACACGCCGCGCACCGCCGCAACGACCTGTAACTGGCTGGTGCCTTCGTAAATCGTTGTGATACGGGCGTCCCGCGCGTGACGTTCGCAGGCATAGTCCCGCATGTAGCCGGACCCGCCGAGAACCTGGATCGAGTCATACGAGACCGTATTGGACATTTCCGAGCAATAGTATTTACTCATCGGGGTCAGCATTCCGGCCAGACGTTTGATGAACTTTAATTCCTGCTTGGCCGCCTTAATGGCGTCTTTGTCGTCGGAATTATCGATGATCTTGTTGAGGCCGATCTCGTGATCCACGACCCAGCTTGTTTCGTAGAGCAGCGCCCTGCCGGCTTCGATAGCCATTTTCATATCAATCACCAGATCGCGAACAGCAGGCAGTTTCTCAATCGGTACACCAAACTGTTCACGGCTGGCGGCATAATCGCGGGCGATGCGGTAGGTTGCTTCGGCGATGCCCATCGACTGACCGGCGATACCGATGCGGGCGCCGTTCATCAGGCTCATGACGTATGTCACAAGGCCGCGCTGACGCTCGCCAATGATCTGGCATGGCGTATTGTCAAAGAACAGTTCGCAGGTCGGAGAACCGTGGATACCGAGTTTATCTTCCAGACGACGTACCTTGACGGTCGGACCGCGGTCACACACAAACAAGCTCAGTCCCAGACCACCACTGCGTTCTTCCGAACGTGCCAGCACGAGCAGTACTTCGCCGCAGCCGTTGGTGATGAAGCGTTTGACGCCGTGCAGGAACCAGTTGCCGTCGTCATCCTGAAACGCCCGTAACTTGCAGGCCTGCAGGTCCGATCCGGCGTCCGGTTCGGTCAGCACCATCGCGCCGGTCACTTTACCGGAGGCAAAGTCGTGCAGGTAATACTGCTTGATATCTTCGTCGGCGAAGAAGTTGATCGTTTCGGCGATGCCCTGCAGGCCGAAAATATTCATCAGCGAGGCATCCGCACGCGAAACAATCTCGATTGCCATGGAATAGATCGTATTCGGGAAATTCAGCCCCCCAAACCGGTGCGGCAGTGTAAAGCCCATGACATCGGCTTTAGCTAATGCATTTAACGCATCGGCGATGCCACTTGCATAGCTGACCGTGCCGTCCGGATTGAGCGTGTTGCCTTCATGGTCCACATCTTCACTGCGAGGGGCGATGAAGTCGGCGCTGAGTTGGCCTATCGAATCAAGGACCATATCGTAATTAGTCACCGCCTCTTCGGCATTTACAGGGGCAGTGTTGAACTGGTCGGCATACTTGAAGCCCTCTTCCTGCAGCCCAGCAACCTCTTTCAGATCCATGTGCCGGAACAAGAACTGAATATCGTCATTGTCTTTATAAAAATTTCCCATGATACATTCCTTATTTCACAGATTATTTTTTTGACAGGATTAACAAGATTAAATATTTATCCTGTAAATCCCGTCTGAAAACCTTGTGTTAATCCTGTCTATACCTTTTCCCTGATTGCTTTGATCATCATCGGCACCACCTGATTCAAATCGCCGACGATCTTGTAATGGGCGACATTGAATATCGGGGCCTCCGGGTCGTTGTTGATTGCGATGATCTTCTGGCTGTCCGCCATACCGGCCTGATGCTGAATCGCCCCGCTGATACCGACAGCGACATATAAACTCGGCCGTACCGTTGTACCCGTCTGGCCGACCTGATGGTCACGGTCGATGAATCCTAAATCGACCGCGGCACGGGTCGCTCCGGGCGCTCCGCCCAGACAATGCGCCAGATCCCAGACCAGCTTGAAATTGTCTTTGCTGCCGACACCGGCGCCGCCGGCGACAATCACGCGCGAGGCCTTGAGGTTGACCTTTTTGGCCTGCATATGTTCGGCGAGAATTTCAATCGCCAAATCCGTCTGAGACAAATGAACGGGTTCTTTGACAATCCGGGCTTTACGTTTTACATCCGGCGTCGGCATCGGCATGACGCCTTCACGCACGGTCGCCATTTGCGGCCAGCGGTCATAGTTGATGATCGTCGCAATGATGTTGCCGCCAAACGCGGGACGAATCTGAAGCAGCAGATTCTCGTAAACTTCGCCGGTTTTCTTGATTTCGTGATTGCCGATTTGTAAATCGGTGCAATCGGCGGTCAGTCCGGCCTTGGTCGCACTGGCAACCCGCGGCGCCAAATCCCGTCCGCACGGCGTGGCCCCATACAGAGCAATCTGCGGCTTGTACTTTTCGATCAAACCATCAATCACTTTCGCATAGCTGCTGGTCTGGTAATGCTCCAGCAATGGATGTTCAGCCAGATAGACCTTATCGGCTCCGTACTGGCCCAGACGCTCACACAGATCGGCGACCTTGTCGCCCAGCAGCAGCGTTGCCAGCGGAACCTTGAGTGTATCGGCCAGTTCACGGCCCTTGCTCAGCAGTTCCAGCGAAGTGTCTTCCAGCTTTCCGTTATGCTGTTCGGCAAAAACCCAAACTTCTCCCTGTTTATTTACTTCTATCATCTGTTCTTCCTTGCTATTGCACTGCCCATCGGACTTGTTTGCTTTCTCATTATTACCCAATCGTATGATCGACGATTAATTCGTGGACCATTGTTTCAATGCTTTGCTGCGTGGGTTCCACCGTCTTTGTGTCTTTGGCCGCGAGGACGACGCTTTGGATACGGTGCACTTTCGTCGGGGAACCGTCCCGGCCGCACCATTGCAAATCCGCTTTCAGATCGTCCAGATCCCACTGTTTGATCAGCAGGCCCTTCACTTCCAGATCCTTACAGACGGCTTCCACATCGATGGTACTGTCTTCTTTCGCAGCGGCCTCGACTTCCAGGCGGCACTTGGCGAATTTATATTTCATCAATTGCTTTGCCCGCGGGACACGGGGCTCATTGGCGGTATCCAACACCGTCAGCAGCGCCGGCAACTGGCTCTTGACTTCCTGCCAGCCGTTGCCGAGATTGCGTTTTGCCACGACGGTCTTGCCGTTGAGGGAAACTAAGTTTTCGACATAGGTAACCTGCGGCAAGTTGAGCTTTTCGGCAATTTGCGGGCCGACCTGGGCTGTGTCGCCGTCGATGGCTTGCCGCCCGCACAGGACGATATCGGGGCTGAGTTTTTTGACACCGCAACTGAGGATATAGCTGGTCGCCAGTGTATCCGACGCTGCACATCGCCGGTCCGTCACCAGAATCGCCTGATCCGCCCCGCGGTACAACCCCGCTCGCAAGATATCCGCCGCAGCGGGCAGGCCCATCGCCATCACCGTCACGGTCCCGCCGAACTGATCCTTAATATCCAGCGCCAATTCCAGCGCATTGAGGTCTTCCGGGTTGAAAATCGCCGGCAGCGCAGCGCGGTTAACCGTGCCGTCCTCATTCATGGCCTGACCTGTAATCCGTTTGGTATCAGGCACCTGCTTAACCAGTACTACACAATTATATCCCACTGATAATCTCCATGAACTTCAAACACCTTATTTTTCCAGAATACAAAGATTTCGTAGTTTAGTCCAAAATCAATACAAGTCAAACAAAAAACACTGTCTATACAATCCGGCTTAACACCTGCAAATAGTGACTATTCAAGCTTTTATATATCGAAAGTTGGAGAATAGAAAAAATACACCCACCGGTCATATCCGTTAACCCAGATGTCGTTCGATAAACCCGGTGTCCACCTCATTTTTGACAAACAGATTGTGCGAGAGAATCTTCTGGCATATAGGAATGGTGGTTTTGATGGGTTCGATCTTAAATTCGCCCAATGCCCGCTGCATGGTCGCAATGGCTTCCTCACGGGTGGGTTGATGAACGACGAGCTTGGCTACCATCGAATCATAATAAGGCGAGACCATCGCATCCTGATAGAGGTGGGTGTCCACGCGAACGCCAAACCCTCCCGGCACAATGAACTTATCGACTCTTCCGGGAGAGGGGGCAAAATCACGGGCGGGGTCTTCGGCATTGATGCGGCATTCCATGGCGACTCCCCGGTGACGAATGTCCCGCTGCCGCAGATCCAGCGTATGACCGGAGGCGATCTTGAGCTGCCACTTGATTAAATCCTGACCAGTCACCATTTCCGTTACCGGATGTTCAACCTGAATACGCGTATTGACTTCGATAAAATAGAAATTATTGTCCTTGTCCAACAGGAATTCACACGTTGCGGCATTGTGATATTTCGCCTCTTTAATCAGGCGAAGCGCCGACTTGCAGAGTTCTTCGCGGGTCTTTTCGTCCAGCACCGGACACGGTGACTCTTCAATCAGTTTTTGGTGACGCCGCTGGATTGTGCAATCCCGCTCAAAAAAGTGGACCGCGTTGCCGCTTTTGTCGGCCATGAGTTGCACTTCCACATGACGCGGCTCAACAATGACTTTTTCAAGATATACGATGCCGTTTTTAAAAGCGGCCTCGGCCTCCATTTTCGCGGCGGCAAACCCTTTGTGCAAACTGATGTCATTATGGGCGACGCGCATGCCGCGACCGCCGCCGCCGGCGGCAGCTTTAACAATGACCGGATAGCCGATTTTGTTGGCCAGCTTAATCGCGTCGGCTTCATTTTTAATTTCACCGTCAGACCCGGGCACTACCGGAACACGGGCTTTTATCGCAAGCTCTCTGGCTGCAACCTTATCGCCCAACTGCCGCATCGAATCGGGGCTGGGGCCAATAAAAGCAATTCCGCATTCATTGCAGATATCAGCAAAATGGGCGTTTTCGGCCAGGAAACCATATCCCGGGTGGATCGCATCGACATCCGCCACTTCCGCGGCGCTGATAATCGCTGGGATATTCAGGTAGCTTTTGGCCGCCGAGGGCGGACCGATACAGATCGCTTCATCCGCAAGCTGTACATAAGCCGCATCCCGATCCGCTTCAGAATGCACAACCACCGCTTCGATCCCAAGCTCACGACAAGCCCGGATGATGCGAAGCGCGATTTCACCTCGATTGGCAATTAATATCCTTGAAAACATAAAGCTGCCTTATTATCAAAAAGGAGAGAGTTGCATTGGTATCGATTGTCAGGGACGAAGTTTGAAAAGCACCTGGCCGAATTCGACCGCCTGACCATCCTTACAAAGGACCTCAACAACCGTTCCGGATGCCTCGGCCCTGATTTCGTTCATCACCTTCATCGCCTCGATGATACATACGACTGTATCTGCATTGACTTTATCCCCCACCTTGGCATAGGGAGCGGCATCGGGGCTTGAGGCCTGATAGAACGTCCCGACGATTGGAGAGGTCACCTTGATGAGATTATCGTCTTCCGCCGCCGGAGCGGGTGCACTGGCGGCCGTTGGAGCAGTTGCGGGAGCAGCCATCGGAACCTGCGTCATCACCGGTGCCGCGGTACCGGGGCGCTTAAGATGTATCTTAGAATCACCATCGACAACCTCTAATTCCACGAGGTCATTCTCTTTCATCACATCTATCAGTTCTTTTACTTTTTTAAATTCCATGGTCTTTTTCCGAGGCTGTAATATCTTTTTAATTTCTACACGACATGTCGACTTTTTCCAAGAGTCAGGCGGTCAGTATAGCCAACTCTTGCAAAATTGCAAGCACTTTCATGCCGTAACGGACGAACAGATTCGTTATTGTGTTTTCGACCGATAAAAACATATTTCATTAAAAACTATCACAATTGATTGATTTTTACCCCATTTTCGGGATAATTCGTTTTGTTTTACAGAAAACACGCGTTTTTGTGCCGGAGCCATTAAATTATGTCAAAATTAAATCTGGAACATCGCCTTAAGCAGGAAATCCTTATCGGCGACGGGGCTATGGGGACAATGCTCTATCAGCGCGGTGTTTTCCTGAATACGTGCTTTGATGAGCTGAATTTGGCCAAGCCGGAACTGATTCGGTCGATTCATCAGGAATATGTGGAGTCCGGCTGCGATTTTATCGAAACGAACACCTTTGGCGCAAACGCATTTAAACTGGGCCAGTTCGGTCTGGTCGATAAGGTCCAGGCGATTAATGCAACTGCTTCATCCCGTGCCAAAGAGGCCGCAGGGGACGCGGTCCTGGTGGCCGGGTCGGTCGGACCGGCAGGAACGAACAATCCCAATCCGAATGAAGAGCTGACCGTTTCCCTTACCGAGGCCTTCGGTCAGCAAACAAAAGCATTGGCTGATGGGGGTGTGGATTTTCTTTTGCTGGAGACATTTACCAGCACAGCGGAACTGCACATTGCAATCGAAGCGGCTGCGAAGACCGGACTGCCGATCGTTGCGCAGATGACCTGTACGGAACAGCTTGAAACTTTTTTTGGAACACCTATCGAAAAGGCGATTGCCGAAATTGCAGAACACACGTCAGTGGTTGCGGTGGGACTGAACTGTTCATTGGGGCCTTCGGACATGCTCGAAGGATTGCGGCGGTTGCGGAATGTTACCAATAAGCCGATTTCCATCCAGCCGAACGCAGGACTGCCCCGCCGGGTTGAAGGACGCACGCTGTATATGTGTACGCCGGAATATATGGCCGAGTACGCCAAGCGATTTTATGAGAACGGCGCCCGGATCATCGGCGGCTGCTGCGGCACGACTCCGGCGCATATACGCGAAATCGTTAAATCCGTGCGGGCTTTGGACAAGGCAACCACGGTTAAGCCCGCTGCGATTCCTATCAGTGTAAGCAAAGTTAAACCAGCAGGTATTGAATCGGTTCCGCTGGCGGAAAGAAGCGCCCTTGGAAAAAAATTAGCAAGCGGCAAGCCGATCACCTGTATCGAGCTGACGCCGCCACGGGGGGTGGATGCGGATAAGGTCATCGACAGCGCAAAACTTTGTGCCGAGCATGGGATTGACGCCATCAATATCCCGGACGGGCCGCGGGCCAGCGCTAGATTATCACCGCTGGTAACGGCGCTGAAGATCGAGCAGGCGGCCAAAATTGAAACGATTCTGCATATCTGCTGTCGCGACAAAAACCTGATCGGCCTGCAATCGGATTTGCTGGGGATTCAGGCGATGGGGCTTCGGAACGTGCTGCTGATTACCGGCGATCCGCCGAAACTGGGAGAGTATCCGGACGCAACCGGTGTTTTTGACCTGGATTCGGTGGCGCTGACACAAGTGGTGCACGATTTAAATCGCGGGCTGGACATCGCGCAAAATGAGTTGCCGCAACAGTTGTCGCTGACGATTGGTGTGGGGGCAAATCCGGTGGCGTCGGAACTGCATCGGGAGATCGACCGGTTTAAGCAAAAGACCGCAGCGGGCGCTGAATACGTCATTACGCAACCGGTGTTTGATACGGAGATGTTCTTTACTTTCGAGGCGGCGGTTGAGGATTGTGGATTGCCGTTTATTGCCGGCATCTGGCCGTTTACCAGTTACAAGAATGCCGAGTTCATGGCCAACGAAGTGCCGGGCGTGACTGTACCGGACGAATTACTGAAACGAATGGCCAAAGCAAAAACACAGGAAGACGGCCGGAAGATCGGCATCGAAATCGCCCATGAGATGATCGCCACGCTGGCACCGCATGTCGCGGGCTTTGCGGTCAGCGCTCCGTTCGGCAATGTCAAAATCGCCCTGGCCGCACTCGGCGGGATAAAACCGGAAGAAATAACATAATTCGAATTAATCTCTCAGCAAAGAAAACTTCGATCCGGTGGATTAATTATTTTATTTCATGCCAGACATAGGCACCGTCTTCTAATTTGATGCGGTACTCTCCAATAATACGATATCCCTCTTCATCATAGTTTACATCTACTGTCTCTGGAATCGGCATTCCCTTGGGACCAATGACAACACCCCAACGTGCAATCGGACCGCCCCACATCATTCGCACACAGGTCTTATTTGGGTCGTTTCTAAAGACGAATATATAAGACATTTCACGTTTTAGACTATTAATCGTATTCGGTAACTTGATTGGAAAAGAAGTAGCTATATATAGCTGATTGAGTACTTCACCTGTATCAGAATCATTTAAAGTATTCAGCCAGTCCTGAACCTCGATAACGTCTAAAGATTCTGTCATTCTTTGATGGAATTCCCTTGTAGTTGAAATGTAACCCGGCTCATCCGATAATTGAGAAGGTGGATGAAAAAAGGTCCAAAGCATAACTAAATAAATTATCAGAAATACGATAAAACATGAACAGATTCCCAAGATAAACAAAAGAATTCGTCTGTTCTTTTTTTCTTTTTCTTGTTGATCCATGTGTTCTCCTTCGATTATTCGACCCATTCAGGGTCGGTTTGTAATGTTTACTTTTTTTACCCCGGGTTGCGCTTTGCTTACCCGGGGCTACCATTTTTTAAGCCCTTTCGGGCTTTTATTGTGGCCGAAGCTTCCAGCTTCGGAATTGTTTTTATTCTCAAGCAGGGTGCTTGAGCTACCTTATTTTTCCAATTCAATCAGGTCTTCGTAGGTCTGGCGTTTTCGGATGACCTTGTATTGGTTGCGATCGACGAGGACTTCTGGGCACATGGGCCGGGCGTTGTAGTTGCTGGCCATGGTGTAGCCGTAGGCGCCGGCGGTAAAGACCGCGATCAGATCACCCCGCACCACTGGCGGCATCGCCCTGTCTTTGGCGAAGTAGTCGGTACCCTCGCAGATGGGGCCAACGACGTCGACTGTTTCCGTGCCGGGCATGGTCAGGCCCTTGGTACGTTTGGCGGGGACGTATTTTTCGTTCACCTGTGCAGGCCAGATAAAGTGGAACGCCTCATACAGGCACGGGCGGATCAGGTCGTTCATGCCCGCATCGACGATCACAAATGTTTTTTCGCCGCCGGTCTTTTTAAAGACGACTTCGGTCAGCATGATCGCGGCGTTGGCGATGATGCTCTTGCCCGGTTCGAGAATCAGCTTCAGATTGGCCGCCTTGAGCAGCGGTACGATGCCCGCGGCGTAGTCAACCGCCGAGGGAACGGTGTCGCTTTCGTAATCGGCCCCGTAGCCGCCGCCGAGGTCCAGCGTGTCAATCGTATGGCCCCTGCTGCGAAGTTCATCCACCAGCGGCAGGATCTTTTTGACATAGTTGACATACGGTTCGATGGTTTTGCCGCCGGAACCGAGGTGGACGTGAATCGCCGACATCTCGACGACACCGTTCTTGTTGTATTTTGCAAACACTTTCTGCGCCCGCTCGATATCGATGCCGAACTTGGTCTCCTTGACGCCGGTGGTGATATGGCGGTGCGAATCGTATTTGATATCGGGATTGACGCGCAGGGCCGCTTTGGTCGTCTTGCCGTGTTTTTTACACAAGGCGATCAGGTTTTCCAGTTCCGGCTCGGACTCGATATTGAAAGTGCCGATGCCCGCATTGAGCGCGTCGAGAATCTCAGCATCCGTCTTGCCCACACCGGCATAGACGATCTTGCTCATATCCGCCCCGGCCTGTTGTGCACGGTACAACTCCCCGCCGCTGACGATGTCAAATCCGCTGCCCGCTTTGGCCAGCTCTTTGAGGATATTGATATTGCCGCACGCCTTGATCGAGTAGCATACCGTCGTGTCAATGTCCGCGTACGCCGTCTGAATCTTCTTGAGGTGATCCAGAAACGTTGCCTTGCTGTAAATATACACCGGCGTTCCGACTTCGTTGGCAATTGTTTCAACGTCAACACCTTCGGCGAATAATTTTCCGTCCTTATAAATAAATGAATCCATCTTTACTTCCTGTAAATCCCGTTAATCCTGTCTGAAAATCATCGGGCGGCTCGCGCCGCCTCGCTTTTGCTTAGCAACCAATCGTACCACTGTTCCATGCCTTCGCCGGTGGTGGCGGAGACCTGGAAGATCGGGGCGTTGGGGTTAACAACATGAATATCAGCCAGCACCCGCTCCAGATTAAAATCGATATAGTCCATCAAGTCAATCTTATTGATGAGCACCACGTCTGCCTCCGCAAACGTGCCGGGGTACTTGACGGGCTTGTCATCACCTTCCGGGACGCTAAGCAATATCACTCGAAGGGTCTCACCAAGGTCAAATGCAGAAGGACAAACCAGATTGCCAACGTTTTCGATGATCACAACATCCATTTTCTCCGCTTCGAGCGTCTTGAGGGCGTTGTACACCTGCTCGGCTGACAAATGGCAGGCGCCCTGTGTTTCGATCTGGACGGCTTCGGCACCGGCGGCGCGGATTTTCTGGGCATCGGTGTCGGTTTTAATGTCGCCCTCGATGACGCCGATCTTAACCTGGCTGTTCAAATCGCGAATCGTCCGGGCAATAGTCGTTGTCTTGCCGGAACCGGGAGAGGAAATCACATTCAGGCACAGGATGTTATTGTCCTTGAAGAAGGCCTTGTTCTTTTGGGCACATTCTTCATTGCGGCTTAAGATTTTTTGATTCAGTGATACTTTCATGCTTTCGTTTAGTCCATTCTTTATGATTTACTCAACCGACTGTCACCCCGGCCTTGAGCCGGGGTCCAGACGCTTCATTGTCATATTTTATTTACAACGTTTATATTCAGCCACTTATACACTTTGCCATCGCCCTGGATGCCGGATTCTGCCGTCGCCAAAGCTATGGCAAGACAAGCAAGTCCGGCATGACAGTTTGTCAACACAGTGTACTCGCTCCGAAGCTGGAAGTTTCGCTCACTTTAATCCTCAAACTCTATCGTTTCCAGAAGCAGCGGTGCATCCGGTTCGAAATCAAACGCTTCACTGTCACATTGACTGCACGCAGGCTTATATACATCAAATTCAAACGTCGTATGACACTTTTTGCATGTCGCCCGCAGGGGGATGTGTTTGATCTCAAGCGTCATCCCCTCACAGACGGTCCCCGCGGCGGCAGTCTCAAACGCAAAGCCCATCACCTCATCATTGAGGGCGTTAAACTGCCCGCAGGAGATGACCGCACTGGTCGGCTTGGCCTTGACCTGCTTGGCCTGCTCGATAATCGTTCGCAAAATGCTTTCGGCAACGGCTGTTTCGTGCATTTTCTAATTTATCTTTCCACGCGGATACGTCATTTTTTCAGTTTCTAATTCGAGCCATCCTCGCGATATTTATGACCCTAAAGGGTCAGCAAATCCTCGGCAGTTCGCGCCCGTAAGGTGTCTGGACGATGCGGCGCCCGCCGATTTTGGTTATCAGTTCCACGAGCGGGCTGTCCGTCTCAGATACGTTTCCAATCATCGCGGCCTTCTGTCCCAGCGGATGGGACCGCCATAAACTAATTGCTTTGTTTGCGACTTCCGGCGAGGCCACTGCCAGCACCTTGCCTTCGTTGGCGATATTTAAAAGATCAAACCCAAGCATGTCGGCGGCGGTCTGAACCGTTTTGTCCACCGGCAGTGACAGCTCATTCAACTCAACATTGACACCCGCCGACTGCGCCACCTCGTTCAGCGTCGCGGCCAGTCCGCCGCGGGTGGGATCACGCATAAATTTGACGGCATCGCCAAGTTCGGCGTATAACATTTCCGTTAATTCATGCAGACAGGTGCAGTCGCTTTTCAGCGGTGTATCAAACTTGAGGCCTTCGCGCTGGGACATGATCGTCATGCCGTGGTCGCCGATGGTGCCGTTGATCAAGACACAATCGCCCGGCTTAATTCGCTCAAATGACGAATTCGCATGGTCGGCCAGCATGCCCACACCCGCCGTATTTATAAACACACCATCAGCGGAACCTTTTTCGACGACCTTGGTATCGCCGGTGACAATGTTCACATTGGCAGCGTTGGCCGTCTCGCCGATGCTTTCGAGAATCTTCTCAAGCACGTTAAGTTCCAGACCCTCTTCGAGTATCAAGGACAAGCTCAACGCCAGCGGTTTCGCACCGGCTACGGCCAGGTCGTTGACCGTGCCGCAAACGGCGAGTTTGCCGATGTCGCCGCCGTTGAAGAACAGCGGCTTGACCACAAAGCTGTCCGTCGTAAAACACAGCTTGCCCGCAGGCACATCCAGCGTCGCGGAATCGTTCAGTTGGACCGATTGGCCGTCAGCAAACTTCGGCACGATTGTTTTTTGAATCAAATCACCCATCAGCCGCCCCCCGCCGCCGTGAGCCATCATTATTTTTTTTGTCTGATCCATTGTTCCTCGTACAAAAAATTCCATTGGCTTATCCTTTGCCTTTATCTACCATATTTATACCACGCCGAGCAGGCGCCTTCGGTGCTGACCATGCACGGTCCGACGGGCGTGTCCGGCGTACATTTCTTACCGAACATACTGCACTGCGGCGGGTCTATCAAACCGCACAGCACTTCGCCGCAACGGCAGCCGGCGGGTTCTTCAGTCGGAACCTCTTTGATGCCGAACCGATGCAGGGCGTCAAATTGTTTGTACTGATCTTTCAATTTCATCGTCGCGCTGGGGATCACACCCAGCCCGCGCCACGCACCATCGCACGGTTCAAACATATCCGTAATAATCTTCCAGGCCACTTTGTTGCCCTGCGGCGTGACGGCGGCACCATAGACCGAGTCGATCTCGGCGGTGCCGGCGGCGATCTGCTCGCAAATCTTCGCCAGCCCTTCCAGAATCTGAATGCCTTCAAACCCCGCCACCACACACGGCCGCTTGAATTCTTCCACGACCGGCTTATACGCATCCGAGCCGAGAATGACACTGACATGGCCGGGGCACAGAAACGCATCGATCTTATCATTCTTTGAGCCCAGCAATGCCTGCATCGCCGGAACCACCAATTTGTGTCCGCTGAGAATGCAGAAATTGTCAACGCCGTCACGCGCGCCATCCATCACTGCGACCGCGCTGGGCGGCGTAGTCGTCTCAAAGCCGACCGCCACAAACACCACGATTTTGTCGGGATGTTTTTTCGCCAGGGTCAATCCGTCGTCGGTACTGAGCACGACCTTGATATTATTGCGATGCAGTGATTCCAACGAACCACCCTTGCCCGGCACGCGGATCATATCGCCATACGTGGCGATGATGGTGTCATCCCGTCGAGCCAGATCCATCACGACATCGATATATCCCTGATCCGTCACACACACCGGACACCCGGGGCCCGAGAGCATTTTCAAATTCTCCGGCAGCAGCGTGCGGATACCGTGACGAAAAATCGAGACCGTGTGTGTACCGCAAACTTCCATCACCTGAATCGGGCGTCCTACTTTTTCACATGACGCATGAATGGTTTTGCGCGCCTGTTCAATTCGCTCAAGCATCATCACCTCCCTGCTGTTCGGCCTTAAGGCGTTCTTCTTCGAAATGCGCGATCTCCTCGAACAGTTCCCATGTTTTCTGGGCCTCTTCTTCGTCGACCTTGGTGATGGCATATCCGGCGTGGATCAGCACGACATCGCCGACCTCGATATCCGGCGTGAGCGTAATGCGGATGTTCCACTTGTTGCCCATCGCATCGGCCACCGCCCGGTCGCCGTCTTTTTCAATGATTCTCGCTGGTACCGCTAAACACATATATTCGCTTCCTGATTTTTAACCACGAAGTTCACGAAGGCCACGAAGATTTTTTTTATAAATTTTTTCTTCGTGCTCTTCGTGTCCTTCGTGGTTGTTACATTATCACTTTTCGATCATCGCCGCGGCGATGGCTGCCTGTCCCAGGGCAATACCGCCGTCGTTGACCGGAATCGATTTCTTCCATAATACACCAAATTGCTCTTCCTGCAAACGATGAATCATGCGATTGGCCAGATAGCGGTTACAAAAAACGCCGCCTGAGAGTGCAACATCGTTTATTTTAGTAGCTATTCGAGCTTGAAGGGCCATTGCCAAAAGCCCTTCGCAGACCGTATTATGGAACTTCGCTGCGATAATTGACTTATCAATACCGGCATTTATGTCAACAAGCACGCCGCGGATAACCGGGGTATATTGCAGATGGAATCCACCCTCTTGTTCGGTTAACTCGACAGGGTACACATCATTTATCCCATCCTGAATCATTGCTTCCAGGGCCATGGGCAGTTCGGCCTCAAAGCGATTGACCGCCCCTAATCCAAGTAACGCTGACACGGCGTCAAACAGCCGGCCCATGCTGGACGTTTGTACGGTATTGAGGCCTTTTTCGATTTGGGTTGCGATCAGTTTAATCTTGTCTGCGTCCGGTTCGATGTGGTCCAAAATATCGGCATATTCCTTGACGCCATCACTCCCCAACAGTCCTACAATCGGACGAATCGCTTCTTTGGAGGCCTTGTCACCGCCGGCCAGCGCATAATAGGCCAGATGGCCGAAGCGTGTAAATTCGGTCAGAGAAGCGATCAGGCATTCGCACCCCCAGATCGCTCCATCTGTGCCGTAACCGGTACCGTCGGCCACCAGCCCGATGACCGGCCCCGGTTCATTCGCATCGGCCAGCACCGAGGCGATATGCGCCCAGTGATGCTGGACACGGAGCAATTTTACATCGTTAAACTGCTCGGCAAAATGGGTCGCCAGATACCCCGGATGCAGGTCGCAAACGACCACTTCCGGCGACACCTTAAACAGGTTCCGCAGATGTTCGACCGATTTGACATAATGTCGATACACCCGCCCGTCGACCAGGTCGCCGATGTGTTCGCTCATCAGATACTGATCGCCCTTGACAAAACAAAACGTATTTTTCAAATCCGGCCCGGCAGCGAAAATCTCTTTCTGAGCCGGTTTATCCCGGTAAATCGGCGTCGGCACATAGCCCCGCGCCCGGCGGAGAAACGCCGCCTGCCCGTTGACCTCGTGCACCACCGAATCATCCAGTTGACGATAGATGTCCCGGTCATGCATCAAAAACACATCCGCAATATCGCCCAACTCGTCAAGGGCCTGCTCATTGTGACAGATCAGCGGCTCATCGGACAGATTCGCACTGGTCATCACCAGCACATCGATTCCGTTCTCGGCAAACAGCAGATGATGCAGCGGGGCATAACACAGCATAAATCCAAACCGGTTTGTGCCAAAGGCAACAGACGGCGCGATGGCACCGTTTTCTTTTTTATCCAGCAGTACAATCGGTGATTCCGGACTTTTCAGGAACCGCTCGCAAACTTCATCAACGATTGCATATTTTCGTATGGTCTTAATCGAAGCGGCCATCACCGCAAAGGGCTTGGCGTCGCGGCGTTTGCGTTTCCGCAGTTCCTGCACGGCCTGCTCGTTGGTCGCGTCCACCGCCAGATGAAACCCGCCGATGCCTTTGATGGCGGCGATACCCCCCTTTTTCAAAACCGCCGCACAGTGTGACATCGCTTTATCCGAATCGCTTTCAATTGGTTTTCCCTGGTTGTCGGTCAGCCGGATTGTCGGCCCGCAGTCCGGGCACGCCACCGGCTGAGCATGAAAACGCCGGTCCTGCACATCTTCATACTGCCCGCGGCATTTCGGGCACATCTCAAAGGCGCCCATTGCGGTATTGGGCCGGTCGTAAGGAATGGTTTTGACAATCGAATACCGCGGGCCGCAATGGGTGCAATTGATAAACGGGTAGCGATACCGAAAATCGTCTGTATCAGCCATCTCATTCAGACACGCAGAACACATCGCACAATCCGGCGTGACCTGTGAAACGGGCGAACCATCCGATTCGCTTTCTATGATGCGAAACATCTTATCCCCGGCGACAACATCGATCGATTCCTGCCCGCATTCGATAACCTCCATCAACGCCGGATAATCAGCTTGTGTTTGATTACACAGCCGAGTGACAAATACATCCAGCACGGCGTCACTGCCCTGAACCTCGATTGTGACTCCCTGCACGTCATTGCGCACCATCCCGGCAAGCCCCAGTTCCATCGCCAACCGGTAGATATACGGCCGGCACCCGACTCCCTGCACGCGGCCTCGAATTGTAATGCGTTCTCTGATCAGTACATTCACCTTTTAGATTTCATTATACCCATCAGGGCTTCTGACCAACCACAAAAAAGCCGATTCGTAATCGATTTTGAGCAATCGGCCCGGTAAAAAAAAAATGCGGATATTAAAAATTTCGACCGTAACGTCTTATAAGATTGTCTTTTACGGCAAGAAAACGAAGGACTGACGATTTTTATTAATAAATCTTAATATCTTATTCATATTTCATTGACATATATCATTGGTTCGTATATAATATGTTCTATGATAACAATGTTCATGACCGGGGGGTCAAAATGTTGCACATAAAAAAACTCAAAACGTTCTTTCGGATAAAGGAAGCGGCCCGGCCTCCGCCGATCTTAAAAAAGGAAACCTTTTTAACCGGAAATCATCCATTCAACCTTTTTAGAGAGGAAAAAATGAACCAACCAGCAAAACATCAGAAACAAAACTTCAAAACACCACCGCACTTCTTTGAGTCCTCACGCGGTCCGCCGGAATGATAACCAAACGGCCTTTTTGCTCAGATGTCATACCAATCCCAGTAAAAAACTGCGCTTGATATGCGGCTATGTAGTTTCACGGCAGCACTTTAGAGTTCAGCCCGCGGAAATTTATTACCCTAAAGGGTATCACTGCCCCCTGCTTTCATTTCGATTTTTTGCTTCCTTCTGCCGTCATCAGCCATTAGAATCCTCTTGTTGAATTTCAATTTGTTTTCAGTCCTCATTGAAAGAGCGTTATACGATGGTACGGAAATTCCGCGAAGAGCTTCATGAAGTTAGGGCACACTGGAAGAATTATCTCCTCCAGAGTTTACTGGCTACGGTATCGCTGTTTTGTGTGTTGATTTTTCTGGAACAGGGAGAGCAAGTCATTGTTGCTTCACTGGGAGCGACGGCCTTTGTTGTGTTTGCCATGCCGAACAATATTTCTGCTCAACCACGTAATGTCATCGGCGGCCACATCGTGGGCCTGGTATGCGGCTTTGTAGGCCACTGGCTGCTGAACACGCTGCCCAACCCGGATTATTTCATCTCCGAGGCCGCAATTCATGCACTGGCTGTCGGACTGGCGATGTTTATCATGGTGGCTTTTGACACCGAACATCCGCCTGCCGCAGCGACGGCGCTGGGTGCGGCAATCGCAGGCCCGGGCCAGCGGCTCATTATCAGCGTCCTGTTTTTCTCCATTGTCTTCACTGCCATTCGCCTGCTGACAAGGAAACATCTTCGCGATCTGACATAATCAGCACGACTTGTGTTTTTCGAGCCAGTTTTGGCACCATTGCTCGGCGGCCTGCTTGTTTTTCAGCTGCCCTTCCAGTTGGGCGATGTACATTTCCTGGGCCAGTTGGCCGACCATGGGGCCGGCAGCGGCACCCAATGCGATCAATTCGTGGCCGTTCAGCAACGGTTTGGGGCGGATGGCCTCTTCCGGCATGGCTTCGGCACGCTGCTGAATCGTCTCTAAAGTATCTGTGGAGGCGTTTTTGGCGTTCTGAATGGCTGTCTGGAAAGTCAGCAGGTCCCAGAAGTACGGTTCGTGCAGCAGCAGTTTCAGCTTGGAAATCGGCATCTCCGCATCGAGCAGGACGTTCCGTTTTTCGAGCAGGAACCGGACATGCTTGAGATGGTCGTTGCTGAGTTTGAGTTTTCGGCATTCGGCCAGTACAGCCTTGGTCTCAAAACCCGCCCAGAAGGCCGCCAGTGCCAGCGGGAAATCCACGGCTTTGGGAAGATATTCCAATACCGATATTCCGAATGCCGCCGCCTGACCCTGGTAGGACTCGAAGACGGCCGCGGCAAGGCCGGAATCGATCAGCAATTGCACGCCCAGCGCACGGCCGGGATGGGTCAGGATTTGTTCGAGTTCGGCGGCGATGCGTTCGGCGCTGATGCCGGTAATTTTGCCCGCGTGTTTTTGGATCGACGTCCAGGTTTGAGGCTCGATCGTGAAATCCAGCTTGACCGCAAACCGCACGGCCCGCAGCATCCGCAGGTAGTCCTCGCTGAAGCGTTCGTCTGGGTCGCCGATGGTGCGCAGGATGCGTTTTTCGAGGTCATTTTGGCCCTCAACGAAATCCAGTACTTTTTTTTCGATGGGGTCGAAGAACATGCCGTTGACGGTGAAATCCCGCCGGGATGCGTCTTCGACGGCCGAGGCAAACTCGACATGGCCCGGATGGCGGCCGTCCTGATAGCCGCCCTCGGTGCGGAACGTAGCCACCTCGACCTGCTTGCCTTCAGTGAGAACCATGACAACACCAAACTGGGCGCCGATCTGCAGGGTCCGCTTAAAGCATTTTGTGACCTGCTCGGGCACGGCATCGGTCACAACATCGTAATCATGTGCACAGCGGCCCAGCAGGCGGTCGCGCACGCACCCCCCCGCAAACAGGGCCTCGTAACCCTCTTTACGCAGCCGCCGAACCACCTTGTACGCCGCATCTCGATTGGACATAGCTTATTGAACCACGAATCCCGATGCATCGGGACGAATAATATATCCACAGATTACACAGATTATGATGATTATAAAAACATTTTTAAAAAAATCTGTGTTAATCTGTGTAATCCACCCTCCGTAGCACCGCTACTGCGGAGGACGGGTCTGTGGACTTCGCCTCCGCATTAGAAGCTGTACCGCACAGCCGTATAGACGCTGGTGTTGTTTTCGAACTGGGCGAATAGAGTTTTGAATTTTGGACATTGGGTGTTTGTATTTGTTTCGTGTTTCGATATTTACTATCCTGAAAGGTATCATGGAAACGATTCAAACTTTTTTTAGGAATTTTTGAAAAAAGGCGAATCCGTGTTTGATATTTGGCAAACAATGGCTATAATACATCTAAAAATCTAATAGGAACCCGAATCCGAAACGAGCATCTCAAACGGAGGAACCCATGAACACCGCCAACGGCTGGATTAAACTGTACCGCTGCCTGCTGGATGATGTCGTTTGTCAGAAATCGACCTATTTTCACCTGTGGGTGACGCTATTGATGATGGCCGCTCACAAACAACGGGAATTCATTTTCAATAACCAAATCCATAAATTGCTGCCCGGTCAACTTATCACCGGCCGAAAAAAGCTGTCCAAGCTGACCGGAATACGTCAATCCACCGTCGAAGATATTCTTAGAGCATTGGAAAATGCAGGCAAAATCCGACAACAAAAAAACACGAAATTCCGCGTTATTACCATTACGAAGTGGGACGATTTCCAAAGTGAAGAAAATGCCCGACAACAAACCGACAGCACCCCGACAACCGGCCGACAACACGCCGACACATACAAGAATGTAAAGAATGAGAAGAATGAAAAGACACACACGCGTGATGATTTTTATTCAAGGGAGCAAAGGGACATTCAGCGTATCCGCCAAGCCAATGAAGAAGCCAGAGCCCGCTGGCTGGCCTCGGGGGATTAAGCAGAGTGACCGAAGCATCTTGCTTCGGATAACAGAAGCCCGGAGTGGAAACGACGGGATGGGGAACCGTGTGGTTGGCGTACAGCACCGGGTGGCCGCATCGTGTTCCCGATTGAATCGGGATTCCACGCTTTTGCTGTAAGGCTACCCAGTATTACTTTCTTCTGCGAAGCACTGTCAATCCACCCAAAGCCAGCAAGGAAAGCGTCGCCGGTTCGGGAACCGGGTTATAGGGAATATTGATCAATCCGTTGCCTCCGATGTCTACCGTATCGGCAATGATTTGCGAACCAATCGTGTCTCCATATCCCGCCAAAGATAAATGATTGTTCGGAAAATACAACTTTCCTGTCAAATCCAACCCTCCTGCGCCATTTATTTCTGAATCATTGTAATTGGTGCGGCTTTGAAATATCGAAATCCCTTCATAGTCTCCCGACGTAGGCGCAGAAAGTGTCATTTGTGCATTTCCACGGACATCAACACCTCCATCAAGCATGTGAAACATGACCTGATCGGCATAAACATTACCACCCGTTATATGCAAACCACGGCCATACATATCTCCGCCGATTTGATAAATACCAGGCAGCAGAGTGACATTACCGCCAGCAATATCAATCCCGCCAGGATAGTAACCCGGTTGTAAGGTATGGACGCCATCATAAATACTTAATCTGCTGCCATCTATAGGTGCTGTTGGTGATTCCAACAATAATGAGGGTTCAGGAAAAATAGAAAGTGGATCCTCTATCGGATCAAGATTTGTTCGCAGAATTGTCGGCGCACCATTGTTTGTCGTTTGAAGATATCCAAGAACTTTGTCTGAAATATCGTAACCTCCGACCACATTGATCACTGAAAGAAGTGATTCTCCGGAGCCGAAAGGAAGGCCAATTGCCTCAAAGCCATTGTCCAGACCTGAATTCACATAAATCCCGCCTCCTTCAATCGCCAACTCGGGCATCCCGTGGACAACCAATCCAACTTCATACTCCGAAAGAGCAATCAGACCATACCCTTCATCAAAGGCCGGTTCAGCGAAAACCGGCGTGGCACTAACTACCAACATTGCTGCGATTAATGCAAATACTGCCTTTTTCATTGTTCCACTCCTTAATTTAGTTTTTCTCCTCCGCGATCTCCTTCTGTTTCTGGGGATTGCGGACGTGATGGCTCAATTATAGACGATCCCCATGGCAAAATCAAGAAAAAAAGTGTATCAGGCCGGTTTTCTGGTATAATCCCGCCATGAGTTCTGAACGAGATATCAAAATCATGCAAATGGCTTTACTGTTTGCCCGAAAGGGCTTGGGCAGTGTTGAACCGAATCCCGCGGTGGGGTGTGTGATCGTCAAGGGCGACACCATCCTCGGCACCGGTTTTCACGAGCGGTTTGGCGAAGCCCATGCCGAGGTCAACGCGCTGGCCGACTGCAAAGCCAGGGGGAACGATCCGGCGGGCGCAACGATGTACGTCACGCTGGAGCCGTGCAGCCATACCGGCAAGACGCCCCCCTGCTCGCAGGCGGTGATCAATGCAAAGATCGCCAGGGTCGTCATCGCCGCCGAGGACCCGACCGACCTGGCCGGCGGCGGCATCGAGATGCTCAAACAAGCCGGTATCGAGGTCGAGGTCGGCCTGTGCCGGGACGAAGCGGAAAAACTCAACGCCCCGTTTTATAAGTATGCCCGCACGGGTCTGCCGTGGGTCATCGTCAAGTGGGCCCAGAGCAAAGACGGCTACCTGGCCCGCAAGAACGCGGCCACCGAGGGCAACTGGATCTCCAACGAACAAAGCCGGGCCGACGTACACAAACTCCGCAAACGCACCCAGGCCATCCTGACCGGTGTCGATACCGTCATCGCCGACAACCCAAAGCTGACCGTCCGCATCGAAGCCGAAGCCATCGACCGACCGCCGCTGCGGGTGGTCGTCGACAGCCAACTCCGAATCCCGCCGGACTGTCACCTTGTCATGGTGCCGGACGCTCCGACAATCGTGGTCACAACCGCCCGAACAGCACAGGCTGAAACAGAGAAAGTTCAAAACCTTCGCGATGCGGGTATCGAGGTTCTGCCCGTTCCGGCGTATGAGGACCATTGCGACCTGGGCGAAGCGTTAATCCTATTGGGCGCCCGCGGCATCCAGCAACTGCTTATCGAGGCGGGCCCGACGCTGATCACCGAACTCCTCAACCAAAACCTCGCCGACGAAGTCCGCATCTACATCGCCCCATTCACCCTCGGGGCCAACGGCACCGCCAGCGCCAGTGAGACCATGAAAACACTGGCCAACCGGCAGGAACTCAAAGATGTAAAAATCGACACCTTCGATACCGACATTTGCATCCGCGGCTATTTAGAAGTCATCCCAAAACCCCTTGCTTAAGCGATATTAGTACTGAAAACGTTGTTTTTTATAGGTTTTGGGATAGGTTCTTATAATCCTGACAGGACTTACAGGATTTAGAGCCGATCCTAATAACCTTCCACCTTTTGTATCATATACGCACAATCCTATTGCTGCATAATTTCGGAAAAATTGGCTTTAGAGCAGAATATTCTTGACACTGCAATGAGTATTTTAGTAGAATTAACAATGTTTTAAAAAATCAATTATGTCGTTTATCTTTTAACTGGATAATACCGGACTTGGGAGGTCTTTCATTATGATAATAAATGACAAAAAAAAATTTCACTCATGGGTGGTCTTATTTACCCTCTTTTTGACCGTAAATTTTCAAATGCTTCAGCCGTTGTACGCAGATGAATTCTGGCAAGCCGCCAAGGATTACTCCAACAGTCTTGGGTACCTTGTAGAGGAGGCGGTGAACATTCTTTCAGACGCAAAGGACGCCCTCGAAGCGGCTTTGCAGGAACTCAGTTATGCCAAAGCGGCGTTACAATCGGGGGTTGCTGGGGGATCTGCACTGGTGGCAAAGGCCACTGCTGCGGTGGGCTTAGCAGAAGCTGCTGTGGGAGCGGCAGTAACCGGTGTAGAAGTAGCAACATGCATCGTTGCCGCATTTGTTGCAGGTACGGCCGCAGGACAAGCACTGGACTACGGTATCAGCCAGGTGTGGGATCCGATTTTACCTATTGCTGTCGCGGATCCGAATTACGTTTATCCTAACGACGTCGAGGTGGACTTATGGATACCGGCGATGATACAGGCTGGTACCGGTCTCAGTATGACGCGGGCTGACTTCGATACAGCCGATGCGAACGTTCCGGGCTCAGGGACAGCCGCGTGGAACTTTATACGTGAAGGAGCAAGAGGCTTTGCCATCGCCATACGTGGAGCCGGTGCATTTTCCGCCGGCCAATGCAGTGACACACTGCTCGCCGCCGGTGACCTACAGACCTGGCTGCCGAACTATACTAATAGCATCGAGAGCTTTGCCGCATACCTTTCTGCGATGCAGACGTTTACCGGCGACCCGATGGTCGCCATTAACAATGCACGCAGCGAGTTAGATGACCTCGAGGCGGACTATCCGTGGAACCCTACTGACGTGCCTGATCCGAACGTGCTGACGGCCGCAATAAACCAGACGAGAACCGCGCTGGACATGTCTGAGAACGCGTTAAAGATGGTTGGCGATAGCAACGGATATCCGATTTCGATCGATAGTCAGCTGCTGCCGTCGCAGACGCTGCTCGATTTCATACAGTTTCTCGACAACTGCAAGAACAACGGCGTTGCCTGCTTGCCCCAAGCCGAAGTCGACATCACCGACTACTTCATGGGCGTGCTGGGGGCTACGTTCAACGGCGTACCTTCGATAGCGGCCGAGATAGCACAATGGGACGGCCAAGGTGACACCGGCAACGAAGCGCTGTTGTTCAACGCCCACGGCGGAGTGCTGACGCCTTCGCAGGTGCTGACCACCGCCATCGCCAACCACTGGGACAGGATAGACCTTTCGTATTCGCCGCTCATCCAGTGCGGGCCGGCAAGGATACTGCAGGACCCCGACAATATCACCGGCACGTACGGCGGTGTCGCAATGTTTACCGTCCGTGCAGCCGGCGACCCGACCATCGTGTACCAGTGGAAAAAGAACGGCGTCGTTCTGAGCAACGGCGGTGACATTGCGGGCGCAGATACCGCCTCTCTGTCGCTTAGCAACCTGTCTTTGACGCGAGGTGTGCTCGACTGCTACAAATGTGAGGTGGCCAATGCTTCAGGCAGTGACGAATCCGACTGCGCGTACCTGACCGTGCCGTGCTTCCATATTTATTCCGGCGATCTCAACGGGGACTGCGTGGTGGACTTAAAGGACTTTGCGATGATGAGTATCGACTGGCTTAACGACGGCAGCTTACCGTGATAGATTAAAGCTGTTTGGTGTCAATGATTTTATCGTTGGGAGTCGTCGTGCAGTGTAAATATAGAGGTCAGCGTTCGCATTTTTAAAAGGTACAAAATCGTTTATTTTGGATTAAAAACGGCGATTATGAATTAATGTGACTTTCGAAAAAAGCTCCGAAAGTGGTTAAAAATCATAAAAGCCATTCATTGACAATTTTACCTATCTTTACATTTTGCAAAAGTGCGAAAATTAGAATACGGATTGCCGAGTACTGCCAGCAGCAAAGTCCGTTTGACACAGGTGAAGTTGAAATCAATGAGAGCTACTCTGGTGCCCGTCGAGTCCGTGGGATCCGAGGTTGCGGGTGCAGGGAACAACGTGACCGGAACCCGTGGTCACAGTATCACAAGACGTATCCAACCCTGTAGAGGTTAAATAAAACGTACCCGTGAATAATTCGACCCCGTTAGGGTCGCAACTGGCCCGCACACCTGACCACGGGTTTCGTCCCGATGAATCGGGACTTCACCCGCGGCTATTCTTCTTGAAAGCCCTCACGGGCTTTTATCCTGTAAATCCCGCCTGTCCGCCATAGCTTCTGCGACGGCGGGTTCATCCTGTCTAAAAATGTAACGTATAGCTCCAACGCAATCGGGCGGCTCGCGCCGCTGCGCTGTTGTGCGGTCGAGACGCCCGCGTTCCCATCAATCCCACTTCAGGACGGCGCCGGTGTCGGCGCTGGTGGCCATGCTGGCGTATCGCCCGAGCCAGCCGGTGGTGATCCGCGGCGGACGCGGTTTCCACTGCTTTTTGCGTTCGGCCAGTTCTTCATCGGTCAGCTGAGCCTTGATCGTATTGTTCGGGATATCGATCTCGATGATGTCGCCCTCATTGATTAGTCCAATCGGTCCGCCGACCGCGGCTTCGGGGCTGATGTGCCCGATGCAGGCGCCGCGTGTGCCGCCGGAAAAGCGTCCGTCGGTAATCAGCGCCACCGATTCGCCCAGCCCGGCACCCATGATATAGCTGGTGGGCGAGAGCATTTCCTGCATCCCGGGGCCGCCCTTGGGCCCTTCGTAGCGGATCACAACCACGTCGCCGGCCTTGACCTTGCCGTCGAGGATGCCCTCGCAGGCGGCTTCCTGGCTCTCGAAGATCACCGCCGGCCCGGTATGGGTCAGCATGGATTTATCAACGCCGGCGGATTTGACCACGCAGCCGTTGGGCGCAAGGTTGCCGTGCAGGATCGCCAGTCCGCCGGTCTTCGAATAAGCATTGTCCAGCGGATGGATGCAGTCGGGATTCTTGATCTTCGCGTCCTTGATGCGCTCGCCGAGCGTTACGCCGGAAACGGTCATACAGTCGGTGTTCAGCAGGCCGGTTCTGGAAATCTCATTGAGAATCGCACTGATGCCGCCGGCCGCATCGACATCTTCAATGTGCCAGTCGCTGGACGGCGACACCTTGCAGATGTTCGGGCACTTCTGGCTGATGCGATTGATATGGGCCAGGTCGTACTCGACTCCCGCCTCATGGGCAATCGCCAGCGTATGCAGGACGGTATTGGTCGAACCGCCCATGGCCATATCGAGAATGAACGCGTTGTCGATGGATTTTTCCGTGACGATCTCCAGCGGCTTGGGGCCTTCGGCGGCGGCCATCGCAACAATGCGCGTGGCGGCCTGTTTGTACAGGTCCTGCCGCTTGGGATCGACCGCCAGAATGGTCCCGTTGCCCGGCAGTGCCATGCCGATGGCCTCGCACAGGCAGTTCATGCTGTTAGCGGTGAACATGCCCGAGCAGCTTCCCGGCGTCGGACAACCCTCGCACTCCAGTTCGGTCAGCTCTTCTTCGGATATCTTCTTATTATTGTATTTGGCGACACCTTCGAAGATGGTAATCAAGTCGGACGCTTTGCCGTCTTTGGCCTTGCCCGCGGCCATCGGCCCGCCGGACACAAAAAGAGTCGGAATATTCAGCCGCATCGAGGCCATCAGCATCCCCGGCACGATCTTGTCGCAGTTGGGGATACAGATCATCGCATCAAAACAATGCGCGCGAGCCATACTTTCAACGGAATCGGCGATGATCTCACGGGAGGGCAGCGAATATTTCATTCCACCGTGGCCCATGGCAATACCGTCACAAATCGCAATCGTATTAAACTCAAACGGCACCCCGCCGGCGGCGTAGATCGCCTCGCGGATGACTTTGCCGACCTGCTGCAGATGGCAATGGCCCGGAACGACGCCCGTATAACTGTTGCAGACGGCGATAAACGGCTTGTCCATGTCTTCGGATTTAACCCCGCAGGCCCGAAGCAGCCCGCGATGCGGAGCACGCTGAAATCCCTTTTTGACGGTATCACTGTTCATAATGGTCTCCTCTTGAATCAAACATACGGCCGGTTTACGAAAGGACGGAATTATACCCCCGCGGGGCGCTAAAAGCCACCGTCAATCCCGAAAAACCCTTTTACGAGGTCGTTTTTTTGAAATTAATCCGGAATTAAAGTGTAATTTCCTGTTGTCAGGAGAGTTGGCAACCGCTATAATAACCCTTCAAAAATGGCCTTTGAAACGAACGAAACCCTTATTTTTGGAGAAATGTTATGTTACACAAAGCTTCTGTGAGTTTGATAGCAGTCAGTCTGATTTGCACCCTGCTTTTTTCGGGATGCGGTTCAACCGGAAGCATCAGCTTGAAATTCGTTCCCCAAGAGACCGTCATGTACAAATCAACGACGGATGTCATCAAGGACTACCGCTTTGAACAGCCCACGATGGGAAAACTCACCGAACAGCAAACTAAAAACACCGTGGTTATGGAGTATTCTCAGGACGTTCAGAGTGTCGATGAAAGCGGCAATGCCGCCCTTAAGATCACGATTGACCAACTCAAGGTTGACATCATCAATAAAAATGATCCTCAACTGTCCTTCGACAGCCAAAATGAAGCCGACAAGAACGCTCCTTTAGCGAAATTGATTGGACAAAGCTACACCATCCGGATGACGCCGTCGGGTAACGTCAAAGTATTGGATACCAAAGAAGCCATGGCCGCCGTCACCGCCGCCTATGAAAAGAAGATTGTCAAAAACATTCTGGACCCGAAGAACATTGTTGCCCGCCATGAGATTCCGTCAATACCGAACGATCCGGCCATGAAACTGTCGGTAAAAAGCACCTGGAGCCAGATCGTCCCGCCTCTACCGGATATGTTCGCATCAAAGTCTTTTGAAAAAACATACACGCTGACAGCCATTGACGGGACGATTGCCACGATCCAGATGACCGGCAACGAAAGCGCCAAGCCCGCAGAAGGCGCTCAATCTAACATGATGAACCCGTTCGCCAAGCTGTTTGACAACAAAGATGACTACACTGGTTCGATGCAGATTGATCTGGCAACCGGCAAGGTCCTCAAGTCCGAAGAGATACTCGTCAGTTCCTCTCTTATGGAAGAAATGCCGGAAAACGGCGACCCCAAAAAAGGACCCGACACGCTGACCATGCGGTTTACCAACCACGTCAAACTTGAGAAGCTGAATTAGGTCCGTCTTCGGATTGTTGTATGAAAGGATGCATAGCGTGAAATCGTTCGGTTTCTGGTTGATGATGTGTGGCCTGTTGTGTGTTGTCGGGTGTCAGGGACCTCTCGGGGCGTCTCAGGACAACTGGCTTCTGGTGTCCTTTGAAAAAGATGTCCCGATCACCTACAAAATGGTCTCGGAGCGTAACACCGAGCTTGACATCACCACCGATAACCCCGCCAAAAAATCCAAGCCGACGACCAGTTCCGAGAAACTGGAATTGGTGATGGTTTATACCCCTATCGACGTGGACCCCTTCGGGCTGTCAACGATTAACGTCAAATGCAAATCGGCCAAAGTCACCCGCACCCAATTATCCGGCAAGCAGAATGTCCGGGATGCAATGGAGACATTGTCTGGAAAAAGCTTCACCCTGAAACTCTCTCCAACCGGAAATCTCGAAGATATCAGCGACCTGGAACGGATCGCCGCTGAACTCGGCAAGGCATCCTTCACAAGTTCCAAGGACACGACGCGGATAAAGAATCCCGATATGATCGGCGATTTTCTGGCCCTGCAGCAATACCTCTGGGCCGCCGGTTCGGCGATCCCGAATCAACTGAAGCTCAAGCCGGGCGATACCTGGCGGGCCCAGCAGTCGATCCCGTGGCCGCTGCCGATGTATCCGCCGCCGGCACGGACAGCAACCTACACACTCGAGGCGATTGCCGCCGAAGAGGGACAGCCGCGCAAAGCCGTCATCAGCAGCACTTATGCACTCAGCGAAACCCCACTGGATGATTACATCAAGCCTTACGAAGAAGGCCGATTCCAGATGCGGGGAATGTTCGGCTTTCTTCGCAATTTCCAATTCAAGCACATCGAAGGGGCCGGCAAACAACTCTTTAATCTGGACGATGGACTGGTGGACTCGGATCATCAGGAGTACCTGATGAATGTTGACGCGACGTTCATGCTGCCGCTGGGCAACTCGAGGCCCGTGCTGACGGTGAATCAGAAAATAGACATCAAACGCATCGAAACCCCTGATTGAATGGAGACCGAATCCCTTGAAGCGTAATAATCTATGGGCTCCGTGGCGGATTAAGTACATTCAGGGATTGTCTCAAGAAAGCGACTGCTTCCTGTGCGATTATCTGGCCACGCCCGAAAAGGACACCGACAATCTGCTCCTGTGGCGAACCGAGCACGCCTTTGTGGTGTTCAATAAGTTTCCGTACAATAACGGCCACCTGCTGATCGCCCCGAACCGGCACATCCCCTCGCTCGACGACGCCAGCGATGAGGAACTGCTGTGCCTGATGCGATTGGTGCGGGATTGTCAGACAGCCCTTTCCGCAGCCATCAAGCCGCACGGCTTTAACGTCGGCATGAACTTCGGACGCTGCGCCGGGGCGGGCCTGCCGGAGCATGTGCATATCCACGTCGTGCCCCGCTGGGATGGCGACACGAACTACATGCACGTCTGCAGCGACACCGACGTCATCAGCCAAAGCTTAACCGAACTCTACGACCAACTCGTCGAAGTCAGCCACAAAGAAAACTTGCCGAAAGTGTAATTTGACAGGATTGACAGGATATTTTTTAGACAGTATTAACGGAGCTAATAGAAAAAGAGGAGTCAAAGATGCCAAATGGTAGAGGGACACCTAGCTGCATGGAGTGCAAACATGCGTATTTTAATTGGAAATCTACCCCTGGATTACCTGCTGATGCCATATGCAAGCTTTGGAATGTGCGACTGCCAATGGCAGAAATGCTTGATAATAATTTAGAGTATCTGATTCCACCGGAGGAATACAAATATGATAATTTGATATGTAAAGATTACGAGCGTAATAATGAAGAGGTTGGCTGGCTGTTGCCTGAAGTCGTTTCTCAATTGGATAAAGGCCTTTTATATGCTATTGCGTACAACGAGATCCCCATTCCGTCAGCATATCATCGTATAGTCTGTAGACTTTCTAAAGCACCCCATGAGGAACTGGCATCGAAATGTTGGCTTGAAAAAAATGCAGAAGAGTTTATTGGCAAACGATTGCTCGTGACTAATGTTCTATTAAATATTGAGTGTGGAAGTTATGTTCGTAATGCCCTATTTAAGTCGTTTTATGCAAATTTCATCAGGGAAGACTCCGATACGACTTTTTTTTCAAAAGGCAGAAAGATAGGAAAGAATCCTTTTCATGTTCGCCTGTTACGATTTTGGGATCACCAAGGAAAACGTTATGGTGGTATCGCTAAAATTGAAGAGAAAAAGCTCTGGTGCAACGATTTTTGGGTAATTTTTTCCATAAATAGAACGGGTACCTTTAACTTTACTGATCATATTGGACAATTTAGTATTCATATAGGCCCAGAGGAACCTGTCTTTTGGAATGGGATATGGCCAAGGTTTGAAAAAGGTTCGCCACGTTTTTCTGGACTTGTTGAGATAAAAGCAGATGTCAAATAGTTTTGTAGAGCCCATGTGGACAGATAATTTCTGTGAAAATCCGTGGTTAATATATTTTGTAAATCCTGTTATCCTGTCAAATAAAAATCCCGTTAATCCTGTCTAAAAAAATGACTTTACAACTCGCACAATACGCTGTGACCGAACACACCAGCCGGGGCCGGAACTACCCGGAACCGCCGCATCCGTATCGGACTGCGTTTGAGCGCGACCGGGACCGGGTGATTCATTGTGCGGCGTTTCGTCGGCTGGAGGGCAAGACGCAGGTCTTTACCACCGGCGTCAACGACCAGTACCGCACGCGCATGACCCATACCATCGAAGTCGCCCAGATCGGGCGAACCATCGCACGCGTGCTGAATCTAAACGAAGCCCTGACCGAGGCGATCTGTCTGGCCCATGACCTGGGACACGCCCCGTTCGGCCACAACGGCGAGCACATCCTGAATGAACTGATGCACGACGCAGGCGGCTTTGAGCACAACCGCCAGTCGCTGCGGATCGTGGATTTTATCGAACAGCCCTACCCGGATTTTGCGGGGCTGAACCTGATGTTCGAGACCCGGCTGGGCCTGATGAAGCACTCCACTCCGTATGATATGCCCGAAGCAGCCGACGACTGGCCGAAACGCCCTTCGCTGGAGGGCCAGATCGCCGACCTCGCCGACCGCATTGCCTACAACTGTCATGACCTCGAAGACGGCCTGCGGTCGCGGCTGATCGATGAGCAGCAGCTTGCCGAACTGGCGATTTATAAGACGGCCTGCCGGCAAGCCGGCATTGACGACGTCCGTGATTATGTCATCCGCCGGACCCGGCTGACAAAGTCGATACTGGATATCCTCGCGCGGGACGCCATCGAAACCAGCAAAGCTAATCTCGCCACGGCCGGCATTGCCACCCTACAGCAGGTTTACACACATCCGGCGGCCCTGATCGGCATCAGCGACACCAGCGAAACCGCCCTGCGGGAACTGGAAGCGTTTTTAATGCAGAACATGTACCTCCACGAACACCTCAAAGACACCCCCGACAAAGTCCGGCACTGGCTGAGCATCCTGTTTGCGTATCTGTGCCAACAACCGGACAGGATGCCCCATTATTACCAGAAGCTGACCGAAACCGCCGGCCTCGAACGCACCGTCTGCGACTATATCGCCGGCATGACCGACCGCTACTGCCTCCAATGGATCGACAAAATACAGACTACACCGACGGCTTTCGACCGATAATGTAAAATGAAATGGGATATGGCATAAAGCGGAAGTTGATGGGATTGGGCGGGGATGAGTGGGATTATGCGGGATGACGGGGGCGTGAGGGGGCTTTTCAGGACGGAGGCGGGATCATATCATTCCCTTTGGAAGATGGCCCGTGAGGGCGTTTGGGGCGGCGTGTGCGAACTCTAAATGGCACGTTGCGGCGACATTTCAGGTTTCGTTTAAATCCGATTTAACGCCGCCTTAAATGCGGATTTGGGGCGGTTCGAGACCGGCTGTTTTTGTTTTTGCTGCGGAAGTTTTTTGCGGAAGTCCGGAATCGCCAACGGAAGTGTATTGTGGACGTTTTTAGGTGTGGTATTGAGGTGGGCGCATACAAATACCGCAGAAAAATCGAGGTGTTTTTCGGTTTTTCGCGGTAATCCTCCCGGAAATTCCGGGGCATATTATTCGTCATTTTTTATGCAAAGAGCGAACCGGCCGGTGGCCGGAATTATTAGTTTTGAGTTTTTAGTTTTACTGTCCAACATAATTAAAGTTTTGTAAGTCATTTATACGAATAACTTTCCAGGGGAATAGTCCCCATGGAAAGGAAAAGTCATGGAGCGACGATTTGAAATACGAAAACAAGAA
>Ga0224495_10000269_pt1 | contig 42014 bp, 35 predicted proteins | sample SF_Jul11_sed_USG_FD_168128 | JGI IMG/M metagenome (GOLD analysis project Ga0224495, IMG submission 168128) | Sediment microbial communities from San Francisco Bay, California, United States - SF_Jul11_sed_USGS_4_1 | ecosystem: Environmental > Aquatic > Marine > Sediment | place: USA: California... | reverse complement strand
ACTACCGAGGGCGCGAATGCTATTGCAAAACTTAGAACAACCTATCTGTCGGGACAATGGGATACCATGTGGAAAGCTGCATGATGCCCTATATAATTCACTCACACCCTGCCCATAAGACATCGTGTCTGCTGCGTGTGCCAATATGAAAATTTATACTAAATGGCCATGACCATTTAGTATAAATAAAAAAAACCAACCTTGTTTATAAAAAAGTTAATAATTTAGACAAATCGCTATAAATTTAAACGTCTTTATTTTGATATTGACAGATAAAATTGTTGATGGACTGTGTAAAGATTCATATATCGACGTTAATGTTAAAATGGATTAAAAATTTGTTCTTCAGGGGCGATCAATCCGTTACAGATGATATATTAAAGTATCCAGTCGGGAAAAGGTACTATCCCGATTTTCATAATATTAGAAAGAATTATATAGATATTGATGCACAAAAAGTTATCGGCAGACTTAACCAGTTTGGTTTTAAGGCTTACATTGTTGGCGGGTGTGTACGAGATCTTTTATTAAAACGCAGACCTAAAGATTATGATATTGTAACGAATGCTACACCAGCTGAAGTAAAAAAAATATTTGTTAATAGTCGTTTAATTGGTAAACGATTTAGAATTGTTCATGTTGTCTTTAAAGGCAATAAGATAATTGAAGTTGCAACGGCAAGATCGTTACCGTCAAGCCGAAAAGGCGCCCGCGACGAATCTGATTTATTGCTTCAGCGCGATAATGAATTTGGTACTTTCAAAGAAGATGCTGCACGAAGAGATTTTACAATCAACTCGCTTTTTTTTGACATACGAAATGAATCGATCATCGATTATACCGGGGGATATGAAGATATTCAAAATAAAATTGTTCGTATCATCGGCGACGAGAACATTTCTCTTCCCGAAGATCCGGTTCGAATGCTTCGAGCAGTTAAATTTGCCGGAATACTGGATTTTGAAATTCATGAAAACCTTGAAAAGGGAATTCGTAAACATAAAAAGCTTATTCAAAAGGCATCTGCTCCGCGTTTGCATGAAGAATATAATAAAATTTTTCGAACCGGCCATACCTTTACAATTTTTAAAAAAATGGCGGAATTGGGATTATTTGACGCTCTTTTTCCTGATCTGGCGAAAAAAAACAAAGAGCTTTATGATGACTGGCCAAAAAGCTTTGAAGACAGTCTCATGGGCAAGAGTCTTAAAATTTCTGACCGAATGATCAATGAACACGAGGATATCAACACCACGATATATTTTGCAATTCTTGGCGCAGGCTTTATGCTGGATTTGTTTGATACGAACCCCCGAGATAGGGGATTTGAGCGCGAAATTAAAAGCAGAATGGAAGTGGTTTCCAAAGATTTAGGGCTGACAAGAAACGAAAGCGAAAGTATATTGCAGATATACAATGCCCAGAGACAATTTTATCAGGAAGAAAGCGACAATAAAGCCTGGGTACGAAATTTTAAAAATAAACCTTTTTTTCAAGAAGCTTTTATTTTATATAAAATTTCTGTACGAGCCAACAATGACGATGCAGGTATTCAGCGTGCCTTGTTTTGGGAAATTGGCATGAGGAAAAAGTTAAAATTTGCCATTCGAAAAGTCATGAATCGAAGTATTGAAGATTCTTTTGGCGGTCAAAATCAGTATAGCGCTCCTCATGGTCAAGGTCAGGGTCAGGGTCAACATCGAAAAAGATTTACACGAAGACCGGATAAACGAAGCGAACGATCAGGCCACAGACGAAGCGAAGGTCAAAGTGAAAGACCAAACGAAAGGGAATAAGTTTTGATTAGAATTATTTTCTATATATTTGTCGGATATCTTGTTTTTCAAATCATTCGACTGATTGTTATTGCCAATAGTGCGATTAAAAATGGATCTTTCAACATAAACGCCGGCAATATGAAATCAAATATCAAGAAAGAAAAAGATATTTCCAGTGTAGCAAAAATCATTGATGAAAAACGCCCTGAGAAAAAATCAAAAAAATCTTGATGAAATATAATCCGGAGATTTAAAACAAGAAATCAGTAGAAAAGCCGGGTTCATAAACGGGGTTGCCCATATATGAGTCCGGCTTTAATTTAAACAGAGAGTTTTCATATAAAGATACAAGTAAGGATTGTAAATGACAAAAGACAATATTGAATTTCCAGATGCATCGAAAATTAAAGAAATTTTAAGCGGAGTGCATTATTCCGATGCAAAAACAAACATCGTCGAAGACGGACTTGTTAAGGATATTAAACAAGACGGCGATAAAACCATCATCGTTGTAGAAGCCGCCGGAGAAAGAGCAGAAATGCTGGCGCTTGAAGCCCACATAAAAACAGCGCTTTCAAAAGCAAATGTTTCTGTAGAAAAAATCAAAGTACAGTTTAATCAGATTGAAGGGGCGCCTCCGATTTCTCCTCAGGTTGGAGTTCGCCGACTTGATAAAATTAAACACATCATTGCCGTAGGTTCCGGTAAAGGCGGGGTGGGTAAATCTACGGCAACAATGAACATTGCCGCGACACTTGTAAAGATGGGTTATAAAGCAGGTATACTTGACGGCGATATTTACGGACCTTCCATTGGACGAATGGCCGGTTATGAATCGACGGTGCCGGTAAAAATCGAAAATGAAAAAATCATTCCAGTAAAAAAACACGGTATAAAAATGATCAGTTTTTCATTTTTAATCGAAGCAAACCGCGCCGTTGTATGGCGCGGACCCATGCTCGGAAAAGCCATCGAGCAGTTTTTATTTGACATTGAATGGGGCGATCTGGATTATTTGTTAATTGACCTTCCTCCTGGTACCGGCGATGTTCAATTGTCGCTGGTTCAATTGATCGATCTTGACGGCGTTGTGATTATAACAACCCCGCAGGGTGTTGCTTTGCAGGATGCCCGCCGCGCGATCGACATGTTTGATCAGGTAAAAGTGAAAATTCTTGGAATCGTAGAGAATATGAGCGAATTCATTTGCCCTCATTGCGGCAAAGGCACTCATATCTTTTCGTCGGAAGGCGGTCAAAACATCGCGAAAGGTCTTGAAATAGATTTTCTTGGCGAAATTCCGCTTTCAAAAACCGTGATGGATTCAGGCGAAAAAGGATTCCCCATCACAGCTGTCGATGCCGCACATGGCGAACCGGGATCGGATACGCTCAAGGTATTAAAAGCATACGAAAACATCGTTAAGCAAATTATAAAAAAGGTAGATACAAAATAAGAAGATTTACAAAAGAAAATGGAATTTCTCGCAAGGTTTACGAAGGCCGCAACGAAGGTCTAAAAAAAACGATAATTTGAATTCTCTTTAGACTTCGTGATTTTTGAGTTCCTTGTGAGATATCTTTTGAGTTTATAGTAAACTTCTCATTAGAAGGTTTGTTATGATATTATCAGGACGCGAAATTGAAAAAAGAATGGGTAAAGATATCATCATCGAACCCTTTGATAAAAAATATGTTAACCCCAATTCATACAATTTAACATTGGCAGACGAATTGATGGTGTATAAAAGTTATGAGCTTGACATGAAAAAACCATGCGAAGCTGAAAAAATTAAAATTCCGCCGGAAGGTTTTTTACTGGAAACCAATAAGTTGTATTTGGGGCGCACGCGCGAGTACACAGAAACCCATCACCTGGTTCCCATGCTTGAAGGCCGAAGCAGCGTCGGAAGACTAGGTTTGTTCGTTCACATCACAGCGGGTTTCGGCGATGTCGGTTTTAAAGGTTTCTGGACACTTGAAATGATCGCTGTTCAACCCATTCGAATTTACGCAGGCGTCGGCATTTGCCAGATATTTTATCACACAATTGAAGGCGAATACGACGAATATAAAAGCAACAAGTATCAGGGAAATCAGGGCGTTCAACCCAGCATGATGTATAAAGATTTTGAATAAAAAGGGGGAAGGAGGCAAATTTTCGTTCAGTAGAATTTTCGCCTTCCCCCTCGCAACGAATGCCGTCGGCATTCTATGCTACCCCCATCGATAGGCGACTTTGATCGTTACTCTGAAGTTATGATCAATTTTACGCAGCGCCCCATCCGGCATCGGCATTGATGATGGCTCCGTTTATATTTTTGGAATCATCGGAAGCTAAAAACAACGCAAGATTGGCAATATCAATGGGTTGTAAAAAGCCAGGCATAATGCTGGCGTATAACCCCGCTCGTTCACCGCCAAAAGCAGATAGTTTGTCTTTTGGCATGGTATCTGCAATATTTGTTGCTGTTCCTCCGGGGCAAATGGCATTGCATCGAATACCAGCTTTGGCATAAATCCAGGCTGTATTTCTGGTAAGCCCAATCAGCCCGTGTTTTGAAACCGTATAGGCAAGACCTGCAGCTCCTCCATGGATTCCGGCAACAGATGATGTGTTGATGATGGATCCGCCGCCATTATCTTTCATAAATGAAACGGCTTTTCTTGTGGTGTACATAGGACCGTATAAATTTACCTTAAGAACTTTTTCCCATATTTCATCGGTCACTTCATCGATCCCTTGCATGTAATCCATAATTCCGGCATTATTGCAAAGAATATCCAGTTTACCATAGGACTCAATTGATTTTGCAACGAGACTTTCTGCCACCGCTTTTTCGGCAATATTGCCTTGAATACCAATAACTTTACTTCCCTTTGCTTTTAGTTCAGAAACTACTTTGTCAAGTCGTTCCTTGTTCCAATCGCTTAAAATCAACTTTGCGCCTTCGGATGAAAATAAATTTGCCATGGCAAGTCCCATTCCCGAACCCGCGCCTGTGATGATTGCGCTTTTTCCTTCAAGTTTCATATTATCCTCCTTATAAGATTTTCATGATGAAAACTTTACTATAATTAAATTCACTAATCAAGATTGATTTTTAATTTATCCGCCTCAATCCTGATTATAGAATACTTAATAAATTGATATGTAAGCAATTTATTTTGAAAAACGTTATAAAAAGCTCAAATATCTTTAATGAAATGACAATGAAATTAAATACATTGTATTATGATATAAAGAAATTCTGGTTTATTCGATATTTAATTTTTTTCTGATAAAATCAAGCGAAAAACCGTGCATAGCGTTTGATTCGGGTAAGTCCGCATAGTCTCTTTCCATTTTTTTTATCAGCGTTTGAACTTTTTTTATACCTTCGGGAGTTTTTACAAGATCGCGCGGTTTCTTGTCATCAAGCGCTGGTATTTTTTCGTCTGGCCATGATTCATAATGTTTCATGAGCAGATTTATAATCTCTTTTTTAACTTCGGGATCTCCCATAAGTTCATCGCTTTCGCTTTTTGCGCTCTTTGAGGACTTGGCCCTGACATCGTCCAGCGATTTTTCCTGAATGTCGCGCAGGGACAGGCATTTTATTTTCTTGAAAATATTTTCAAGTTTTTTAAGTCTTTTTCGCGAGTTTACAAAACCTTTTAATGTTGATGTGCCCAAGGTAAAACTGCCAAGGACAACATTTTTTTTGATATCCATCCAGGTAATTTCGATATCTCCCTTGTCATCGCCGTAGTCTACGTTTAACTCTTTTATTTGATTTAATTCTTTAAGAACCTCCTGCCGGTTTGTAAAGTTATAAACGACCTCAATGAACCTGACATCATCGCCGTCGTAATTTTTAATTTTTGGATGCGTCTTATACCATATATAAGCCGTAATGATCCAGACAGGCAAGATTGGTAATCTGTAAAGCAGGTCATCCAGAGAGTCGGTCTTTTTTCTTCCTTTCTTTGTTTGTTTGGATGCATCAATAATGCAATCGTGCAGCCAATTTTCATGTGTGTCATCTATAGCAGAAATACCGGGTGTTTCAAGTACATATTGGTTTTTATCGAGTTTATATGGAACCGCTTTTCCGAAGATGATATAACCTGAGCGACCAGAGCGACAAATACTTCTGTCTATCACGGTGATTTTTTGGTCTGAAAAAAGATCTGATATGATCGTTGAAATTTGGGCAGGGTCTGTCGATTCAATTTTATAAAATGAAGCAGGTGTATTTGCAATACTATATAGATATTCAATCTGCTTCTTGCCAAGATCCATTTTTTCAGCTTTTTGAATCACATAATCAGTCAAGCCCTCGACATCATCGTGTTTTGATTCCAGTGCATTATAAATGTATGACTTTACAGTATTAATGATTTGCGTGTTATGAAAGTTTTTCCACTCAGGGGAATCTGGATCGAAGTTTTCATTTTCAATAAAAGGATTATCAAAATAGATGTCTGTGAAATATTCCTGTAAGCCGGAAGGAAAATCAAGAATTGCAGTTTCAATGACACGATTAACTTCTCGCGAGCTTTTCCAGTGATTGTAGTAATCAATTAAATCCTGCGCATTTGGCTTAGGGTTATTCAGACAGCAATGTTTGTATTTTTTACCGCTGCCGCAATAACACAGTTCGTTACGGTCGAGTTTAATTGTATAAAGGATGTTGCTTTTTAAATTTGCCATGATATGAACAATTTATTTTTATAGCTATTTTGAATATCGTTTTATTTTGGTTTTCGAGATATTTAAGTAACTTCTCAATTATCAGGGTTAATGCTACAGGATAAAAAAAATAAAAGGATAGAATGGCAATAGTCATTTTTTACTTATTTAGTCTGCCATGAAACCGGTCAATGATTAAATATTCGTTGAATTAGTGCATGTAAAATAAGCTAGTTGTTTATCCTTTGAATCCTCTCCATTTTGTTAAATTTCATTCTCTATTTTATTGTAGATCTGATTACTGAAAAGTCACAATTTTTAAATATCTCAATATACCTTCCAGGAAATGAATTTTATAAATGTAGTTATTTGCAGAAATACCTGGATTTATACTATGAAAAATATGCGATTGAAGTTGAACTGAAAACTCATTGATTTTAAATCTTTGGATAATTTTTTAAATACGGCAAATATGACAGGGGCCAATGACGTAAAAAAGTATGGATAAAGAAAATCGTATTCTTTATTTCATTAGACAAATATTACTGCTAAAATCTTGCATAAATCTGAGCGCAGAACTGTTGAAAATCTGAAACGATTGGCAAGTCTTCTCCCCACCTAATAAAGCTGTTTAATCATTAAATAAAATCCGAAATCTTCAGAACTAAATCCAAAGTCAAAACGTATCACAGTGGCCTGATTCCATGTTAGTCGAATTCCTGCTCCGTAGCCTGCTTTCCAGTCATTAAAGCTAAAATCCTGGGGACGATCAAATACAGAAATCAAGTCGATAAACGGCGCTGCTGAAAGGTCAAAAATTTGTTCGCCCCATTTCCACGATAAAAATGTATATCGCGCTTCCAGGTCTGCAATTGTAACAAAGGCGCCCATAAAGCGTCGATCGCGAAAACCGCGGATGTTGCCGATGGAGTTCAGGTTTTGATCAGTAAATTGAATGGTGGTAAGCCCAAAAAATGGGATATCGCCAAATTTATAAGAAACTGCCATTCGGCTTGCTAAAACAAGATCGATATTTTTAAAAGGGCTGTAGTAAAAGCGAGATCCCAATGTAAACTCGCTAAAGTTAAAATCAGAACCAAGCCATTTTGAATGATATCCAAACGAGATATCATGAAACATACCTTTTCGAGGATAAGGTTCCAAATCTCGATTGTCAAAGGCCAGGCCAATCATCATCGCGTTTGCCCACCCGCCGTTAAATCCGGTGATTTTATGATCAAGGTATTGGTTGTACAACAAAGTGTTTCCCATCAATGCCGAGGTTGATTGGCCGTTTGCAGTGGTTAAAGTAACATTTTTGCTGGAATAATCGTAAATGTTGTAATTTCGAATCAGGTATCCGCCCAAGACTCGAAATACGCCTCCGCCAAAATCACGTTGTGCCATAACTTTTCCGTCAAACCAGCGCGCGTAGTAAAAGTTGTAGTAACCGTTTGTATTTCCGTTAGAGATGTTCCGCAGAGAATTATCATAGTTGTCCATTCGCGAATAGGTCTTACCATCAGGATCTGTTAAGGGAGCAAGCGTACTTGAGCCGATACCATAAAACTGAGATACAGGATTGATGTTAAACCAAAGATCGGCATAAACACGAAAAGGTGAATTGAGAAAATAGGGAGCATCCCACATCACTGCAAAACTTGCATAGCCCCGACTCTGGTAAGACGCCAGGAATCCGATATTGTGTTTATATGGCGTATATGGAAAAAGTATTTCGTCTTTTTTTCCATTGTAATAGTATAAAACTACGGCGGTTCCGCCTATGCCGGTATCCGGGCTACTTGCAGGACCTGCGATAAAAGTAAAATATCCGTCTTCTTTTTTTTTAGATAATTCTTGTTGAGATAACTGATTTTTTTTAGATAAATCCAAGCCTGGTTTTAAGTTTTTATTTTTGTCGGGTTGTTGGTCATCTGCTTCATTTAAGTTTTGCCCGTCAAGACCGGACATTAAAAAAACTGAAAATAAGGCAGAGTAAACTATTTTAGAAAACTTCGTCATAGCGATAAAATTACAGGGAGTATGATGACCAATACTCCCTGTAAATCAATGATTAGTTTGAATCACCTTCATTATTTTTATATTTTAACCTGCCTTCGATGTCTTTAACCGCGGGTTTATTGATAAAATAAAATTGTCCGTTATTCCAGGAGGTAGTATCGCCGATATCTCCGCTTGAATCAAATGTCGGTTCAAAATATGGATAATCGGGCTTTCTTTCAGAAAATATTATATGTGACATTCCCTCGCCCCGACGATAGCCGTAATCAAAAGGAAGCGGCTCTGCTTTTTCCTTAATTGCTTTAAACAAAAATGGATCAAATCTGTTTTTAAAATATACCAGAGGCCCTGCGTAAACTCCATAAAGTTTCACATTCCAATTGCCATTATTTAGATAATGAAAAGGAATTCCAGAATCATCGCTGATAATACACTTGCTTTGCGCCAAAATCTGGGTTCGCATATCATCAAAGGTTTTATCGTACATTAAGTTTGAAGCGGCTTTCAACAAAGTGGAATACCCCTTTAAACTTTTCAAATAAATTTGAAGGTTTGGATTTTTTGCAAGACCCGGATCTGAGGCATCGCCTTTAAAATAGACAACAACCCGGGCATCTTTATCCTGCTGTTTTTTATAGAAAATAGCCACGGCATCAGCCTTTGCGTATTTATTCTCGGCTGATTTTTCCAAATGTCCGGTTTCGTTTACAATAACAGGGTAAACATCGAGCACCTGTATTTCAAGCCGCGCGAGAGCAAATAACATGATTCCAATGACGCCCGAATATTCATTTTCGCCTACCTGGCCGGACATGTAACTTGTAATAAAATAATGGTAATTTAACGAAGCCTTGATCGCATCGAGCAGGGCGAACATTTTTTTTGCTTCGCGTTCGGGATGCGCCGTATCGGGATGCGGCATACCGCCAAATCTTTCAAGGGCAAACATGTGTATGGTTTCAGCGTCAGGATAAAATTTTATTGCGTGCAAAATATCCGGTCCAGAAAATGGGTAAAATAAATTATGGCCGCATTGTTTTTTGGGATGCTCGGCTATCCATTTATCAACCAGGTTTAAATGCTTTGATTCAAACGTACTCCAGGCTGAATTTATGTCCTCGTAATATTTTTTATATTCCGCAGAATTTGCGATGGGCAATAAACTGGAGCCTTCGGGCAGAGGTTTTGCCCCTATTAAACGCGCAATGGAATTTATTTCAGGATCTTCTTTATAAGTGAGGTCATTAAGAATCAATAATTTATTACTGTCACTTCCGCCGGCCGCCTTTGTTTGATCTTTACAATAAGAAATACCCAGACCCATTAATATACCAATAATTACAATGTTTGTTTTAAACTTTTTCACGGATTCTCCTTAAAACTTCATACAGGAACCGGCTTTTGCCGTTGATTCCTGATACCCTTTCACAAATTTATGATCATGTTGTAAAATAACTTTTAAAGAACCACTATTCTGCCAGGAAGTAAATGCTCCTTGCAAACAATTTTTCTATAAAAAATATTTATTAGTTTAATTTATTTACATCAAACAAGGCATTAGGTTTATTGTTCGAGACAGGAAAAAATATAAAAATTAACGTGATATGAATTTAATATGATTATAGTATTATATTTAAAATACAATGAATGAACTATTAGAAAAAACATTGGCTTATGTGCCGGATAGAATTCTCATCCAATTGATAAAAAGCAATGAATTGTCTATTCAGAGAGTTGAACAATTAATCGGAGCTGTTCTTTTTCTGGACATGGTTGGATTTACATCTCTAACAGAAGAATTTGTAAAAAACAGTAAAACTTTAATTAGAAACGAAGAGGTTCTTAAAGAAACTTTAACAGATTGCTATAATCACATTCTTTCTGTAATGCGAAAATATGGCGGATATACATATCAATTTGCCGGTGATTCCGTAATGATTGGTATGGTATGCGAAACAAATGAAGATCTTCAAATGTGCGCCATACGTGCAGGCAAATGCGCATTAGAAACACAAGAGAAAATCATAGCCCTGAATAAATCAAAGCAAGATGTTAATGACATAAAAATTGAAATCAAGATATCTGTAGCTATAGGTAATTATTATCAAATAGCACTGGGATCTGCAGACAAACTTATTAACTCAACGATTATAGGATCGACTGTAGATGAGGCGGTATGCGGCGAAAAGCAGGCAAGTGGAGGTGATGTTATTGTCTCAAAAACGCTGTGGCAAACATTACCTGAAAGTAAGACAGGGAGTTCTGTTAATTTAACCGAAAGTCTTTGCGGACAATATTTTAAACTTACATCATTGACATCGAAAAATCATATTGTTTTTGACTCTTCAATATTTGATATGAAAAATCTGGAAGAGCGAATATATAAAACAAGTTCAAAGCTTATCCCCCATGTACTGTATAAAAAAATAATGGGTTCACATGAGAATTCAATTGGTGATTTCAGGGATGTCACAACTCTTTTTGTTGGTTTCAGTCAGGATGATTCAAGGGAAATAAAAGAACGCGTAAATATTGCAAATCGTTTTTTTGAATATATTTATCAGACATCGCTTGCTTATGGCGGAACAATTGTTCAAATGGATTTTACAGATAAAGGCAATGTTTTCTTGATTTTGTTTGGCGCTCCACAGGGTCTGGAAAACAAGGAAATTCTGGCGGCCAGGTTTGCCTTGAAATTACAAAGTGATGAAAACATTTTTCCTGATATAATTCGCATCAGAATGGGGATTGCTACCGGTAAATCATATTGCGGAGATCTGGGCGCGGTGTTTCGTAAAGGTTACACAGTAGTCAGTCGTTCTGTCAACCTGGCGGTCCGTTTAATGACTTATGAGGTGATGTCTAAAGATAAAACCGTTATTTGCATTGATTCAAACACCTTAAAACATTTATCTTCAGATTTTATGACAGCGTTTATAGAGTCCTGCAGCTTAAAAGGCATTAAAAACTTAATAAAGATTTATAGATTAATTAAGGAAAATGAAATTAAAAAAGATTTATATAGCTTAAAATCAATACCTATAATTGGGCGTGTAAATGAATTACAGGCATTAAAGGAAAACCTTAATCAAGCCATCAATGGCAACGCGGCCGTTACATCAATTTCCGGCGAAACAGGGGTTGGAAAATCCCGTCTCGTCATAGAATTTATAGATAGCATTAAAGATAATAATACACAAGTATTTGTATCTGATAGTTACTCCTATGAGAGATTTTCTTCGTACTTTTCATGGAAAGAAATTCTTTTACAGATGCTCAATGTAAACGAGCAGGATAATGACGGTTTAAAGATTGAACAAATAGAGAGTGTAATAAATACACTGGATAATGTTGACGTTCAATGGGTTCGTACTCTGGCTCGATTAATTGGTATAAATACAGAAGAAAGTTTATTAACAAAAAATCTGGAAATAAATCAAAAAAAAGAAAGAATATTTCAAATTATTTTAAACCTGATAAAACTAAGAAGCAAAGACAGCCCGATTATACTTGTTTTTGAAGATATGCACTGGATTGATGATGCATCTCTTGAATTACTGGAATACATCATCCAAAGTTTGAATAGTTCCTGCGTGATGATTATACTTGTATATCGTCCGAATGAAGAAATTGAAAATGTAATAAAAAAAATAAATCACAGTCAACAATTCCAGCATATCAGTTTGAGCGAACTTGATGAAAAAGACGCAATTACATTAATAAAGAAAAGTCTCAATTTAACCGAAGAAAACGAAGATCTTGAAAAACAAATATTTTTAAGCAGCCAGGGGAATCCTTTCTTTATTGAATCCATTGTATACAATTTAATTGATAAAAAAATATTAGTTAAAAACGAAGAATTAAAAAATAATTTAACTACAACTCATTTTGAAATAAAGTTATCAAATAAATTAAATGATGTAATATTGGCAAGAATTGATCGACTTTGTGAAAAAGAGCAATTGATATTAAAGTCTGCATCTGTGATTGGTCAGGTGTTTAATATTAAACAGCTTCAAAAACTGATAAGTTCAATTGATAATAATACAATTATTCATCACATTTATGCGCTTCAAAAAAGTGATTTAATTTCTATTGAAACTGAAGTTCCGTTAACATATATATTCAGACATAATGTAATATGCGACGTGGCTTACAATTCGATGTTAATTTCAACACGAAGGAATCTTCATTTACAACTTGCCGAAATAATTGAAGAAGAAAATGTTTATAATTTGACCAGAGTTTCAGGAAACCTTACCTATCATTTTTTTGAGGGTGAAAATTATGATAAGGCGTATTTTTATGCATTAAGCGCTGCGCGTTGGGCGGTAGAAAATTTTGCAAATTATGACGCAATTCACTATTACGAAGAAGCTTTAAAAATTTTAGACGTAAATTTAAATATAGATGATAAAAATGAACAAAAATTTCAAATTAAAGAAGAAATGGCCGGCATATGTCGACTTGCCGGCGAACTTGAAATCGCACGCTACCTGTATGCTGAATGTATTAATTTTCATGAAACCCCATTAAAACAGGCAAAACTCTACATCGGACTTGGACAGATATTTCAGGAGCAGGGGGACTATATAAGCGCTATCAAGTATATGGAGCGGGCATTAAATATGCTGGGAACACATACTCCGGATGGAAAATTATCTACGATAATGGCTTTATTGTGGCAAATTGTAGTACGCGGAATTCATAAATATTTACCGATAACTATTCGAAAAATAAAAAAAAATACAGAAAAATATGAATTACGTTCAAAAATATTTGTGGTGCTTGCGAAAATATATTTTTTTAAAAATGTAGAAAGTTCCGCATGGTGTGCATTTTCATATGCAAACCTTGCAGAAAGAACAGAATCAAAATATGATCTGTGCATTGCTTATTCCAATTATGCAACGATGCTCGATGCGATAGGTTTTCAAAAAGCTTCGGTAAAATATTTCGAACGAAGCATGGAAATTGTGAAAACCAGTAATTTTCAATATGTTGAAGGGGTCATATTACAAAGATACGGATTACATGGTCTTTATACCAACGATCCTGATTTTACTGTTTCATGTGAACAAAGATCAATACACGTTTTTAAACAAATCGGAGAGCTATGGGAAGTATTATCAAGTTTGATCATTTCTACCATTGCGAAAACTTTTATTGGGAATTTACATCATGCGCTAAACGATTTACATGAATTAAAGAAAATTTCAAATAATGTAAATGCAAAGATGCAAATAGGGTGGGCTTTTTGTCAAATTCCTTATAATGAATATTTACTTGGATTAAAAGAGTACAGTGAAATAAAAGAAGATCTTGATCAGGCACTTCTTTTAGCTATTGAAACAGGCGATTTATCCGGAACGTCAAATACATATGCTTTAATGGGAAATGTTCTTACGCTTGAAGGATTTCATGATAAGGCAATTGAGGCAGCAGAAAAATCATATATTGAAATTTTAAAGTATAAAATTAAATTACCAAATATAATTTACTGTCTGGTAATCATATGTGAAACAACATATTTTGCAATTGAAAGCGAGTCATTTTTAGAGAAGAAAAGGGCATTGAAATTGTTTCTACGATCATATAAAGCGCTTAAATCCAATGCTAAGAAACTTAATTATTTGTATGGACCATCTTTACGTATCAAAGCATTGTTATTAAAATTACGCAACGATCATAAGCAAGCTCAAATTGAAATTGCACTTGCACTAAAGCATTTAAAAACAACTCCAAATCTTCTCGAATACGCAAGAGCCTTAATGAATGCCGGTATGATTTATGCTGATGAAAATTATGTATTGGAAGCGAAACTTGTTTTTGAACAATGTAAAGTAAAAAGATATCACAAAAAAAATTAAAGGGGAAAAGCCTTTCCCCTGACGCACAGCAGGGGTTGTCTAAAATTTGAACAGCGAAGACGCAAAGAACGCAAAGGAATTAAATGATATGAAAAATCCCTTTATTTCTTTACTTTGCGCCCTTCGCGCCTTTGCGGTGAGACTTTTTGACAACCCCGTGCTCTGCGTACCCCATACGCTTTTATTGAGGCCCGCCGCGTTGCGGTGTATTTATGCGATAAATAAAATTAGGCTGAATGGCCTTGATTTTACCGCTTTTGTCGGCTGTATTTTGAAGTGTATCAAGGCCAGGGTCTTCGTTGAGTTTAAGTAAAAATACGCCGGGGGTATTGTCAAGACCCGTCACGGAAACGACTGAATATTTCGAAAAAACATGTTTCACAACATTGGCGTCATTGTTACCTTTTACAGTTACAACGTATTCACCCGGGGCAGTATTTTGTAATTGGCCTTTTGAATTATTTTTAGAATTTACTTGTTTTAAAGAAGTTTGCTCAAAGTTTTTAGATGGCGTTTTCGCCGCCCCATGTAAACTATAACTTGTTAATAATATCGATAAAAATATAAATCTAGCCGTGGTTCCCCTACGGCTAAAATTTATCTGAATACTTCTCTTATGCATTTTAGCTGATGACAACTTGATAATAAATAGAAACCCCAAAATCATTTAGCTTCAAGATCATGGGGTACTTAACGTTATTACATTTTCATCCGGTATATAAACCAGGGACCCGTATGCATCGGCAACTCGGCCTGATTTTGTATTTGATTGTGCATCGACAGCCAAATCACCGCCTTTCATTAACGCATTTACGGTATCCGTATACGTATAGTCCGGATTTCTTGCCCGCACCATCGTTGCAATTCCCGCAACAAATGGACTGGCCATGGAAGTTCCATTTTCAACGGCATACGAATTAATAACCGTTGTATCCAGCGTACTTAATGTTAATAAAAAAATATCTACGCCTGTAAACTGAGTAGATGCATTTGAATTCATATAAAAACCTACACTGCAGGTTGTTTGATTCGCACACATTGACAGTTCATATGAAAATAAATAAGCATTTGGACCAGTGGATCCTGTTAAATAACCGTTCATTATATTATCAATTCTATTAAATGGTGAACCTGAAACTGCATGGTAAATCGATAAGCCGTCAAAAAGGTATTGTAAATCTATATAGGCATAAAAATCCAGGCGAACATTACTGGAACTGGGAATACTAAATTGCTTATAGATATAATCACCGGCATATGAGTTATAAAAGTTGGTAGTACCATTAAAGTTGGCTGGATTTGCAATTGTGTCCCTTGCTGCCCCACCCCAAGTAAAGTTAACGTATCCCCAATTTCCGGTTTTTTGCCAATTCAGTGTTCCGGCGCCAAAGTTATCCGTAAGAAGAGTCGTCAAGGTTGGGGCAACATACGTACTTAAAATATTCGTTCCGGGAGCGGCTATATCCACTTTTCTATTGGCAACCGTCGCATTGTTGTCATAATCTGAAAAATTTGACCAGTTGTAATTTTGATCAATTGCGCCAACACAAATAATATTATCCTGGGTATAATCACAGGGATAAAAGCTAATCCCGACACCACTATGATTTAACAATCCATTTCCGGCGGCTACAACCACAACCACCCCATTATTTTGTGCAGTTGTAATTGCATCATTGAATAAAGTATCGTAAGTTTTTCCGCCAAGAGACATATTGATTACTTTTGCCTTACCTTGACCGGCGCCTTGTCCGGCGGCGAAGTTCACACCTTCGACGATATCCGAGGTAACCCCTGACCCTGTTGCGTCAAGGACCCTTACGGCAAGAATTTTAGCTGATTGGCAGACGCCGGTTATTCCTACCGTATTATTTGCTTTGGCGCCAATAATTCCGGCAACATGCGTGCCATGTCCAAAAAAATCCATCGGATCAGCATCTCCAGTTCCAACAAAATCACATCCTTTTGTACCCGTACCACCCGGGCAGCTATAGGAATCATTAACCATATTCGCCGCTAAATCTTCTTGATTATAATTTATTCCGGAATCCACAACGGCAACCACCGTTGAACTGCAATCTGTTATAATTCCCCAAGCGCCCTCTGCATTGATATCCTTTCCAAGTGTACCCGATGTTGCTGGAGTTGCTGTAGGATAATTAGCGCCAGTTACACCCTGGCCTGTATTTTTTAAACCCCAAAGATCGCCATACCTCGCATCAGTGGTGGATGTATGATAGATATAATTCGGTTGGGCATATTCCACATCCGGATTTTTAGACAATTCAGCTATGGTCTCCGATACGCTTAAGCCGGATATAGTTTTTGTTATTTGTATTGGGCCTTGACCTTTCGGAGTATAATTCAAAGTTTTAATTAACTCCCCTCCTTTCCAATAGGTCTGATATAGAGCTGAGTAATTCGAAACATTATTTTTATATTTCACTATCACTTGATCGGGGATAAATTGTCCATCGATAGTTGATACTGAATTACTCATGGTTAACGATGCTGCTTTTAAATTATTAGGCATGGATACAATCATTAGAGTAATAAACGTCAACGGTCGAAAAAGATTCACTATTTTTATTCTAGAATTCATATATATTTCCTTTTTTACATTTGTTGTCTTATGGTATGGTTATGTTGGCGACGGCTGATAGTACATTACCCGTCGGATTCAAGGCGCTATAACTACCAACCTTAACGTAATAGGTACAGCCAGAACTTAGTCCATGTATCTGCCCAGAATATGTTGATGCAGTATTTGGTACAAATATATAATAACTTGTTGAAGGAGGATTAATTGTATCATAATAGATTTTATGTCCACCCCCTGTCGCACTGTTGACATCATACGAATGGCTTCGAGTAAAATTAACGGTTATCGAACTTGTTCCTGGTCCCAGACAGGCGTTGGGTGCAGTTGTACACGTATAGTTTACGGTAGTATTTGCTGTCATAATTCCGCTAACATCCGCGGTCGAATTTGGTGTACATATTTCACCCGTGGGTTTGGTTAAGATAGATACCATATAGGGAGATCCCGAAACCATCGGTCTGGTAAAGCTGGTCGCAATTCCCTTTGTTGGGACAAGTAGATTATCAGAATTGTTATTCTGGAATTCGAGATTGGCTCCCAGTACGCCGGCATCAGTCACATTAACTTTTAATGTAAAAGTTGTTAATCCGCAAAGTACTGTAATGTTACTTACATTGCTTGAGTTAACTGCACCAAAATTATATCCTGCAGTACATATCCCGCCGCCAGCGACAGTGGCGCTTAATACCTGTACATTGTATTTTGAATTATTAGTCAATTTTGTTCTAAATGTAAATGCTCCATTCGCGCTAATCGATAAATCATCGCCACTGTTATTCTGTAATATCAGCGAATCTCCAGCTGTCAATCCAGTTACCGTTCCGCCGATGCTGTAAGTACTGTTTCCGCCGCCGCCACCGCCACCGCCGCTACTAGCGTTACTCCCGCTCGCACCTTTTGTACCGCAGTTATAAGTTAAATTGATTAGAAAACCAATTATAAGAATAGATATGATTGACTGCTTTTTTGTTTTTTTCATCTTTTTTCCCTTTATAGTTTAACGACTATTATAAAACAAATAAGTTGTCAATGAAAATATATAAATTTTTAAAAGAAGTAATGTCACCAATATAAATAGTAGGCCAATTTGGGTCAAGGGAAAAACCGTAAAAGGATTTATGTGTTCGTAAACGGTGTATATGTGGTGCAGGAAGTTAAATTAATAATTACAAAAAAAATTAACGGGGAAAAGCCTTTCCCCTGACGCACAGCAGGGGTTGTCTAATAAGTCAAAATTTGAACAGCGAAGACGCAAAGAACGCAAAGGAATTAAATGATAAGAAAAATCCCTTTATTTCTTTACTTTGCGCCCTTCGCGTCTTTGCGGTGAGACTTTTTAGACAGCCCCGTGCTCTGCGTACCCCATACGCTTTTATTGAGGCCCGCCGCGTTGCGGTGTATTTATGCGATAAATAAAATCAGGCTAAATGGCCTTGATTTTACCGCTTTTGTCGGCTGTATTTTGAAGCGTATCAAGGCCAGGGTCTTCGTTGAGTTTAAGTAAAAATACGCCGGGGTATTGTCAAGACCCGAAACCGAGAAAATGGAATATTCATAAAATGTATGTCATAAAAATGGCAGTCAGATTATTTATACGCCGCACATCGTGCGCGGTTTGGGGGTTAAGAAAATTTTCGTGATACTTACTATCGATGTCCTAGTTCGATATCAATCTTTACCAAAATACAATTGGAATATACCTAAAACTTATTGACGCCACACATTTCTATGTGTAAACTAATGTGTAATGGAGGCGATATGGCAACAAATTTGGGAATAGATGAAGAACTTTTAGTGAAAGCAAAAAAAATTGGCGGTCATAAAAGTAAAAAAGAGACAGTTAATAGTGCGCTAAAAGAGTATATTCAACGAAGAAAACAATTAGAAATTACAGAGCTTTTTAGAAACATTGAATATGATGAAAAATATGATTACAAGGAACATCGGAAAAATAGAAAATAATGAAAGTATTAGTTGATACTTCTGTATGGTCTTTAATCCTAAGAAAAAAATTTAAGCCATTAACTCACCGTGAAAATAATGTTAAAAGTATTTTTATTGAATTCATCGAGGCCTCTAGAGTCCAATTAATTGGACCTATTCGGCAAGAAATATTATCCGGCATAAACGAAATAAGTACATTTAAAAAACTTCGGGATCACCTGACTCCTTTTGATGATATTAAAATTATTACTGAGGACTATGAGACTGCCGCTGATTTTTTTAATATTTGCATGAAGAAAGGAATTCAAGGTTCACACATAGATTTTTTAATTTGTGCTATTGCCTATAATCATAATCTACCAATTTTTACTCTAGATATTGATTTTTCAAATTATTCAAAGTGCATAGATATCCGTTTGATAAAAATACCGGATTAAAGCAATCGAATTAATTTCAATGAAAATTGAATACATAATAATCAAAAAATTTGTTTATTACCGAGTCCATGTAAACGATTTTCTTCTGATATTCATAATGTGACCAATTTTTGCCTCCCTGCAGAAAGTGGTGGTGTACGAAACTGCCGCATATTATAATGGCGAATATCTGCTGCGCGCGACTTACGCCGTGCTCGGGTCTCGCAAGTTTATATTACAACTATGGAATTATAAAATTATTGATTGATTTCAGCAATAGTTTTTTACTATTGCTCGACCAAATTTCCTGGCCGAGATTATTTATTATTCATATGTATAAAGAGTTTTGCTTTTCATTAAATAATACAAATTACCTTCAACATCCATTACGGTAGTGAAAGGGCGAATTATTATAACCTATAATTATACTCACACCAGCGTATAACAGCCGACCTGTGCTACGCGCCCTTCGGGCTGTTCGGGGTTCACAATTCGAATTTCCATATTAGAGATTTACCGTAAAGGTAAAATAAGTTCATTTATATTTTTGTAATTGTTCACCCACATTTTTCAAACCTCGGCCTTATCCGTTTTGACTCGCATTTAAAAGAGATTCATTTGATGCTCGCAAAACGGGGCCTCAGTTTGAAAAACGTCAGCATGGTCGGCAAACGTTATCGGTCATTATTGAGTTTTTGATTTGGCTCTGGATTCATTTTCTATTTTAAAATCTATATCATTCAATTCATATTTTGCCTTAATTATTTTTGGATTTTTCCTTAAAGCAATTTCGTATTCTTTTTTTGCTAACAAATATTTTTTATTTTCATAAAGATACCGCCCATATATGTAATATGAAAAATAATTGTCCTTATCCAATTTCTTTGCTTTTTCAATATACTCTTTTCCTAACTCTTCTTTTCCAGAATATAAATAAATACTACCTAAATTGATATATGGATAAACATATTTTGGCTCAAGTTCAATAATATTTTTATAAATTTCAATCGCTTTTTGAGTATTTTTTTTCAGGTTTATGTTACCAATAATATGCAATGAACATTTTTCCATTTTTTTAATATCTTTTAATTGGTCTAATTTTAGCATTGCCTCTCTATCCAACCCTCTCCTATGATCTAAATATGCGAGTGTTAATTGCATATTCGGATTAAAGGTATAATAATTTTGATTTATCCATTGGTAGGTATCGCCGTAACTTGAATCTGAAAAAAATAAGTAATTCGCTAATTCGACACCAATTTCGCATTGATCAGGATTTTGATATAACAAATTCCAGTATACTTTTATGGCATCCTCAATTTTACCTAATTTAACCAAATTATGAGCATCATCAATGCTAACCAAAGGATTTTTATTGTTAAAATTATTTTGATAATATTTGACACTGAAGTAAAAAGCGATTGCTACCATTAATATAATGTTTAAAAATTTATTGAAATATAATTTAATTACTTTTGAAAATTTATCGAGAGGATGTTTCTTCTCTAAGATTACAACATTTTCTTGATTACCATTTTCATCTGCCTGTTTAGTCGATATAATTGGTTCTGAATTTTCTATTGAAAACTCAAAATCAGGAAAAATATTTTTCTCATCTATTGTCCCTCTTTTCCTGATAAAATTAATCAAATTTAAATCATCAGCGCATTTCAAACAATCATTTATTATATCATTTACTTGATTATCATTTATTGCCTCAACTTTATTATCAAATAATGCTGTATAATGTTTAGAAAGGTAGGATAATTTTTCTACCTCATTCTCATTTTCCCAAAGATAGCCATATTCAATATGATTATTTTTATCAACTTGAGCAACGCCAAATATTGTTGATACATATTTTATCGATTTAAGATTATTCAACAGGTCTGTAAATATAGTAATACTAGCTCTTAAATAACCTTCTCTATAATTTATGGAGTAAATATACTCAAATCCCAATTCTTTTTTAATAATCTTATTTAGTTTCATCGATACTTAAAACAGCCTAAACAGCGGGTACACGCTGCGCCAGCCTTCGGCGGGGCTCGTGTCTCGCGATTCTACTTTCTAAAATATGGATTTACAGTAAAGACAATTTATCTGCTATTGTATTCACGTCATTGTTCGACCACTTCATTTAACCGCAAGGACTCGCGGAAAGCTTGGAGCTTTGTATGTTCGCCTTGCTGATTCAGGCCATGGAAATATGTCAGTTATGCGCATACGTTGTACGACGTCGGTTCCATGGTTACCTTTTACAGTTACAAGGTATTCGGCAGGGGTAGTATTTTGCAATTAATTCGGCTGAGTAACTTCAGTTTTTTATTGTTGCGTGAATATTTTATTCTTTTACAACCCTGTCAATTTTGTAAAGAGAATAAATTAATTTTTCAGCATCTTCATATGACAATTGCGTTGTTGAGTCAGACATGGCGTTTACAGGGTTAGGATGAATTTCAAGAAAAATACCTTCCACGCCAACGGCAACAGCCGCCCGCCCGATAGGAAAACTCATCTCTCGTTGACCTCCTGTTTGAAGTCCGCCGCCGGGTAATTGTGTGGAATGAGTAATGTCGATCACAACCCGAATACCCTCTTTTCTCATAAGTTCGAGAGAACGCATGTCAACAACAAGGTTGTTGTAACCAAACGTATAACCTCTTTCACAAATTAAAAATTTATCTGATCCGGTCCGTGTAAACTTATCAACCACTTGCATGACATCTGTAGGGGCAAGAAACTGACCTTTTTTTATGTTTGTCCATTTTCCGGTTTTTGCTGCTGCTTGAATTAAATCTGTTTGACGGCATAAAAAAGCCGGTATTTGAAGCAAGTCACATACCTCGCCGGCCTTTTCGGCCTCTTCAGGGCTGTGAACGTCTGTGATGATCGGAAAGCCGTATTTTGTTTTAATGTTTTTTAACATAGCAAGCCCTGCATCGATACCAGGGCCGCGAAACGATAACGCGCTGCTGCGATTGGCTTTATCATAAGAAGATTTTAATATAATTCCAATGTTTAGGTTTTTTTGTAACCGGGTTAAAAACTCAGCGGTTTCTTCGAGTAACTTTTCGGACTCGATGACACATGGGCCTGCAATTAAAAAAAATGGATTTTTACCGCCAATGGGTATATTTCCCGGTAATGTTGCTTCTATTGTTAATGGTATCATCTTTTATTCACCTTATCCTGCTTTTTAAATAATAACTATTTTTGTAATTTGCTCTTTAATTCCGCCATGGTAATGTGCACCACCAGTTGGCAGTCGGCTTTGCTGTGATACATTGTTTTGTATACATATACTTTGTATTTCATGCCCTTTATAGACGGGTATAAAGTTTCAACATGAGCGTCAATCAACTCTTTAGCCTTACTGCACGAAGTCTCCCTTCGCATTGTATATGGCAGAGTTTCTGTGCTGTTGTATTCAACTTGAACTTGTAATGTATTATTATTGATCCAGAAATTATCTTTTAACATTTCTACCGGATCTGAATACTTAATTTGGTTTCCAGCGCATGATAAAAAAAAACAGTTAAAAGAGTTCACTATTAAAAAATATAAACTGATTAAAAATAATAAATTTTTAAATCTCATCCCTGATCCATTTTGAAAGTGTTTTAACCCAGGTTTTATTCAGGTTTAATGAAGGTATAAAAGTAAATTCAGGCATAATTTTTTTTTGTTTGCTCTTATCATTCGTTACATCAATCGTAGAAACAAAATTAGATAAAAAACTGTTCCTGCCTCGAATGCAAATTTCTTCTATTGTTTCTAAATTGTCGGTAACAAAGCCCGGGCATATGATAAGCACATTTTTATATCCATTTCTTGCAAGTTCAACAATTTTTTCTTCCGTTGACGGTTTTAACCAATCGCCTCGCATTGCGGATTGATAGGTTAAACTTAATTTTTTTGAATTTATTTCAAAATTTAATTTTGCTTTTTTAATAAAAAGTTTAGTCGTTTGTAACACCTGTGCTTTATAACATTTTTCATGAGCCGGGTTATAAATGTCGCAGCAATTTTGAAATTTCAGGCATGTATTTTTTGTATCATCTGTTTTATAGATGTGTCGAATGGGCAGGCTATGGTAACTAAATATAATATGATCGAAATTATTTTTAAAATATTTTTTACTGTTTTCGTATAGTGAATTGATATAGTCAGGGTGGTTATAGTATGGTTTTATCGTTTTAATTTTTATATCAGAAAAGGCCTTCATTTCATTTTTGACTTTTTCTATAACGGATTCATACGTTGACATCGCGTAATGAGGAAACATCGGAACAACAATGATGGTTTTTATTTTTTTATCAGCAAGAGATTTTATAGCATTTTGAATAGAAGGGTCGCCATAGCGCATGGCATACTCTGTTGGCAGCATCGTTGATTTTGCAATTAATTTTGAAAGGCTATGGGTATAAGCTACCAGAGGCGAACCTTTAGACGTCCATATGTTATTATATAGCCTCGATACTTTTTTACTTCGAAAGGGAGCAATGATTCCATATACCAGCAACTTACGTTTCCAGGCCGGAATATCAATGACCCTTTCATCCATAAGAAATTCCTGAAGGTATTTTTTAACATCCCTGGCATCAGGCGACTCAGGCGAACCAGTATTTATTAACAAAACTCCCGTTTTCATAATTGTTTACGGATATAATCTTGAAATAGTCCAGATATTGTTTTGTTTTGTATAAGTGATCCGGTCATGTAATCGATTGGGTCTACCTTGCCAGAACTCAAAATAATCTGGTACCAATACATATCCGCCCCAGAATTCAGGAAGCGGAATATCTTTACCTTCATATTTTTGAGCTATGGATTTATATCTTGTTTCAAGAAGCTCTCTACTTTCCAGTTTTTCGCTTTGACGTGAGGCAATGGCTCCGATTTGACTGTCGCGGGGGCGTTGAGAAAAATAAATGCCAGATTCTTCGCGGTTGATTTTTTTTATAATTCCATTGATTCGAATTTGTCGTTCAAATTCGCCCCAGTAAAATAACAGACAACCTTCGGGGTTTTGTTCAATTTCTCTGGCTTTTTGACTGCCATAGTTAGTAAAAAATTCAAAACCATTTTCGTCAAAAGATTTTAACAATACAATTCTGGCATTAGGGCGATTTTCGGAAACGGTGGCAAGAGTCATTGCATTTCCATCGACCAGTTTTGATTCGAGGGCCTCATAAAACCATTTTCCGAATTGCTGAATCGGATCATTTGAAATATCTTTTTCTAACAGGTCATCTTTTAAATAATCTCTGCGAATACTTCGAATAAATTCTTTATTACCATGCATGATATAACAAAATATCATAGAACATGTCGTAAATCAAATAATCGTGTAAATGAATTTGCCGAATGGCTATTTTGATAAAGTGCGATTGTCTTGGCGCGCTATGTGGGCCAAAACGTCACCCTTCTACCAAGCAATGGCATTCATGTTCCCTTATTGACGTCACGTTTTGCGCCCGTGAGGGCAGTTTTTTCCCTCGCTTGCCCATTACACTTTTTATACACGTGGGGTAGAGCAGAACCGTGATCTGCTCCAGGGGCGCGTTAAGCCCCTGCTAATTTAAAAGTATTATGTTTTACAAAAAATCAGTCGCTTTAGCAAACGAAAGACCTAACGCCCGAGAAACGGCTTCGCATACAATTTTTCCGTTTATGACATTGCCGCCATTAAGCAATCCGGCATTTTCCTTTAAAGCCTTTTTCCATCCTTTGTCGGAGAGCTCTTTAATGTAAGGCAGGGTTACATTTGTTAAAGCCATCGTTGATGTTCTCGGTACAGCTCCCGGAATGTTGCTTACACAGAAGTGAACGATACCTTCTTCGATATAAATCGGGTTGTCGTGAGTTGTTGCACGTGAGGTTTCAAAACAACCTCCCTGATCAATGGAAATATCTACCAGCACCGAGCCATTTTTCATGGTTTTAAGCTGCTCCCTGGTGATCAGCCGCGGTGTTTTATCGCCAGGAATTAAAACAGCCCCAATCACAAGATCGCACAACGGCAACAGGCGTCGAATTTCTGCGGGGCTCGACATCAACGTTATGCAATTGGGCGGTAAAATATCGCTGAGATAACGCAAGCGATCGATGTTTTTATCCAAAATATATACTTTTGCGCCCATTCCAGAAGCAATTTTAGCGGCGTTTAATCCTGCCATTCCTCCGCCCAGTATCATTACCGTTGCCGGTTCAACGCCGGGAACACCGCCTAAAAGAATTCCTGAGCCGCCCTGGTGCATCTCCAAAAATTTGGCGCCTTCGTGAATCGCCACTCTGCCTGCTATTTCACTCATAGGCGCTAAAATGGGCAGAGTGCCATTTTTATGAGTTACTGTTTCATAACCAATGGCAACGCACTCTGATTTTATTAAAGCCTGAGTTAATTCTGGCTCATTTGCAAGATGTAAAAACGTAAATATAATCTGACCTTTACGAATCATTTTATATTCCGAATGCTGGGGTTCTTTGACATGCAAAACCATCTCGGCGGTTTTAAAAACAGATTCAGCGTCAGATAATATTTTTGCTCCGTGCAAGACGTATTCTTCGTCAGTAAAACCGCTTCCCTTGCCGGCATCTTTTTGAACATAAACGTCGTGACCGCTTAAATGCAGTTCTTCTGCGCCATAGGGAGTTAATGCAACTCTCATTTCTTCATTTTTAATTTCTTTTAAAACGCCGATTTTCATAATGAATGGAGTTTTAATTTTGAACGTGCGCGACAAGTCTGTTTTTTATTGTGTAGAAATATTACGGCAGTCACTAAATTAAAAAATTAATTGACATTCACATAAAATGTGTATATATTGATAATGTTCTTTGAAATCGGGGACGAATTGGTATCGACTGTTGTAGGCAGACGAAGGAAAAGCATGTGAAGTATCCTCTTCTAAAAAGGAAAAACGCTTTAAACGGCGAAAATAATAACTTTGCAATGGCTGCTTAATAGCGCCTGCACTATCTGGTAAGTTCGCTTCTGGTCTGCCAGGTGGTAAAACTCACGGAAGCTGGAATCCGCGACGCAGATAAATGGATTTGAGAAAACATCTGATTGGAAAAGCCCTGTTGGTTCACAGGGATGGGTTTTTCTGAAAAAGTAACTGTGGACTAAACATGTAGAAAGTCTTTATTTGTGCATCAGGACGCGGGTTCAACTCCCGCCGTCTCCAAGTTCTGCAGTAAAAACATTTTTTTTGACTGCACCCCGATAAAATAAAAAATAAAAAGCCGGTATTACCGGTTTTTTTATTTATACATAACTTCAGTTCTAAATTTAGTTAGATAATTAAAAATAGTACGTCTTTCTGTATTTATTTTTTCTTCATCCATGTGTTTCTGATACATATAATCGAGTCTGTTTGGACCCGGACAAATCATTGCCGGAATACCTTCAAAATCAAAAATCTCACCTGTAATTTTATTGATCTTGGCTGTGTCATTTTTAAACAATAAAGATGCCGCCTGACCTAAAATCAAAACTCCCTTGATTTGATACCGGTCAATATCTTTTCTCAAATGCTGAAGACAATTTTGCACATACTGGTTATTTTTTTCGTCAGCACCGCCAAAGTGACAACGCAAAATTTCTCGAATCAGCATTTCGTTTTCATTACACTTTAAGCCTCCCTTAATCATTTTTCGAAACAGGGAATCGACAGATGCCGACTCATAATATTGTTTATCCGACATGATGAATGTATTATGAACCAAAATAAGATAAGGTAGTTTTACAACAGGTTTTGAAAATTGATTTGCTTTATAACTGATACGTCGGTCGCAAAAAGTACAGACATCCTGCTTTATAAATTCTTCTACGGTTTTTTCGCTAATAACGGGAGAAAATGACAGATCTATGTCTAAAGGTCCTGGTTCATTCCATCGATTAAAAAGTATCTTGTCTGGATTAGAATTTTTAAGAGCATATTGAAGTGACTTGATGATATCAAGCAGATCCGGATAATACTCTACATGCATTTTCTCAAATTATGCCATTGATGAACGTTTTTTTTGATCTTTTTGTTTCTTGTCGAATTTCTCTTGAGCCTCAAGAGTTCTTTTGGCTTCAGGCACAGCCTTTAACCTGGCCTTGCTAATCGGTTCACCGCTATCTATGCAAATACCATAAGTGCCTTTTTCTATTCTTTCAAGAGCTTCGTTAATTTCTTTAATTGTATTTGATTCAGCTGTAGTCAGACTAAGATTCATCTCTTGATCGAGTAATTCAGTTGCCATATCAACCAGATCTCCCGGCTCATCAAGTTTTTCACTGGTCACTTCTTCTGACTGATCCTGAATTTCTTTAATGAGAACTGACTTCTTGTCGAGTAGAAGTTCCTTGAATTCCTGTAATTCTTTTTTAGTATACGGACTTTTTACCATTCAGCGTTAATAGGAAGTGGATTTCTATGGTCAATCTTTTTATTTTTAACACAGACGTTTTTTAAAGATTACAACACTGGATTTTTAGATCTCAGCTTTCCTTTCTTCCATAATTGAAGAAGTTTTTCTAAAAACTTTTTGTCTCCGTCGTTATCACTGGAAACAGGCAACTCTACTATAGAATTATCTATAAGAAAAATTATAATCTTGCTGTCTTCGAAAAAAGACGGGTTATGCTTAAACTTAATATCCAATATCAAAGCATAGGGAATAATATAAGACGGCCTGTCCCACTCTGAATTATATAGTACAACGTTTCGATTTGTTATAAAATAAAAACCTTTTCTAAAATCTAAAAAGGCATCACTATACCAGTATTCAATTTGTTCATTTGTATCAATTAATTTTTTTTCACGAATAAAATTTGCATATCTTTGTTTTAGAAATTTTCCAGGGATCACTTCAGTACCAGGAGAAAGCGCTCCGATGATGATCAATACGACAATTATCATTACTACAAAAAAAGAAAAAATAATTAATTTTAAACTATTATCTTTTTTAAAATATCCATCGACTCCGGCTTTATGTCGATAAATTTTAAAAGTTCCGACAGCGCCCTTATAATAAAGATATATAAAAACCAGAGCAAGTATTCCTCCGGGAAAATTTCCGGTTGATGCTGCTAAAATAAATTTTGATGCTACAAAATAAATAAGCATTGTCAATGCACAAAACCGGTTATTCCGATAAATTCCATAAGTCAGTCCTGCCATAAGAAGAACATCAAGCAGGGTCCAAGTATCAAAACCCAGAGTAAATTTAACAGCTTCATTATAGGTTCCAATAATTGAAGCTGCTAACGTTGCAAAAGTTGAGATTACTCCGGTAATCCATGCGTTTCTCACATCTAATTGATTTTTACCATTCTCATCTTCATTCATGCTTTAGCCCTGACCAGGTATTCCATTAATATATTCGTCTCTAATTGACAACAAAATATTATTTGTTCTATATTTTTTTTCATTCTTTAAAAAAAATGCTTTGCCCTGTGCAATGTTTACAAATTCCATGCAATTAAATTAATTATGTTAAAATTGATAGATATTTTAAATCATAATGACTGTCAGTCAAATGCTGATCTGGAAATCATAAACAATTTTTTAATAACGAATATTTCAACCAAACGTTATGAACATTCGTTGAAAACCGTTGAGTTTGCCATACAACTTGCCTCGCAAAATAAATTTGAAAACAAAGGTATAAATAAACTAATTTTAGCAGCTCTTTCACATGATATAACAAAAGAAAAGCCGCCTGAATTTCATGTTGAAATTTTTATAAAATACAAATGTCAAAACCTTTTAAATTTACCAAAAGCTATATACCATTCAAAATCAGCCCCTTTTTTTATTGGGGAACTATTTAATATTAAGGATGACGATATTTCACATGCAATTTCACATCATTCGACAGGATGTGCAGAAATGCCCTTATTCTCAAGAATTATTTTTAGCGCCGATTTTCTTGCTTCTCAAAACTCTGCAAGTTCAATGAAGCTGCTTAAGTTAAATCTTCAAGACTTGTGTTTAGAAAAAGCCAGTACTACAATTAAGTACCTCCTCTCTGAAAAATTGCCTGTTCAACCTGAGTCGATAAACTTTTATAATATATTATTAAGCGAAAAAAAGATATGAGCAGTACAATTGAGAAAAAAGTGCAAAGTTCTGAGAATTTTAGCAAGAGCCTGATAATTTTTATTGGAATTTTTTTAATTCTTGTTCTTGGCGGTTATAAATTAATTGAATATATCAACAAAACGTCTGTTGATGTACTTTTTAGAGAAAAAAATCCATTTGGAATTCTACTGATTTGTAAAGAGAAAGTAAATGAAAAAGATGACCGAGTGACTTTTTTAAGCGTCGCAACAATTTATCCAAAATCACAACGAATTGGATTTATTTCATTTTTACCTCAAACTCAAATGAAGGCCGATGAGCCTACTCTTGAAAAAAAAATAAATTTCAGTAAACCTGGCGATGTGTCTGAAGAAATTTCCAATATGCTGAATATTCCAATTCCTTATTATATTAAAACTGATGTTGATAATTTATCAAAAATTGTAGACTTAATTGAAGGAGTTCCATTTTTTATGTGGGAACCGGGCCTGATCGAAGGAGAACAAATCCCCCTTGGCGAATTTATACTTACAGGGAGCATGGTTCCTCAAATACTAAATCCCCCTGTTCAAAATGAAACAAAACCGGCTATGGATTTATTTCGGTATTACACTCTTTTGTATAACACATGGAATGATCGCGAAAATAAATTTAATTTACTTTCAGATATAAAAATGTTTTCACTTTTTACTAAACTGGTTGATACCAATTTATCAAATTCTGAGCTATATAAATTAAGTAAAAAATTTGCTTTAACAGAAGGCTGGCATTTAACCAGCATAGAAATTCCAGTTAAAAGAATTGAAAATGGTTTTCTTGCCGATCTGGATTCAACTGCTCTTTTTTTAAAAAATTTCAAAAAAGATTTATCCGAGCATGAAAATCCTTTTTTGTCAAGAATGCCGAGAATGGAAATTAAAAATGGAACCGATGTAAATAATCTGGCAAAAAAAGTTCAAAACTCAATCGGCAGAAAAGGTATCGTCGTTGTTGAATTTTCCAATGCAAGTTCACATGACCATAAAAATACCATATTACTTGACGTTGCCGGCAACACATATTACTTTAACAGCATTGCAAAAACATTAAACATTGAAAAAAAATATGCATTTATCAATAAATCTTCATTTACAGACATGACATTAATACTTGGGAAGGACTATGGAAAACTTAAAATCCAGTGAAACAAAACAAATCCTTGTTGACTCTGAAGACTTCAGTAAAATAAGATTTGAAATTTGCAAGTCTTTAGATTTAAATAAATCTGAAGACATACTGATGTTAAATTTAAAACAGCATTTTAAATACGACATCTGGTTTATTATTGCGACTTCTTTATCAAATACGCATTTAAGAAAATGCGTTCAGGATATTGTTTTTTTCTTAAAAAAACAGGGAATCTACAGTTCGCATGTGCCAAATGATCTTGATTTTGAAAGCGGTTGGGTTGCTCTTGATTACGGTGAAATCATAGTTCATGTCTTTACTAAAGAAAAAAGAGAATTTTATAATTTGGAAGGTCTCTGGTCAAACGCCCTTGTTGAAAGTTTTCCATAACTATTTTATACCTCGTTAATCTGAAAAATCGATCTATAACTATAATTTGTCAGGGGTAAAGGGGCTGTCTAAAAAGTCAAAATTTGAACCGCGAAGACGCAAAGAACGCAAAGGAATTAAAGAAAATGATAAGAAAAATCCCTTTATTTCTTTACTCTGCGCCCTTCGCGCCTTTGCGGTGAGACTTTTTAGACAGCCCCGTAAGGGGCAGGCTTGCCTCTTTTTATTGTCTTATTTTATTAAAATAAAATCAACTCTGTCATTTTTATAATCATTAATTGCATTTTCAACTTCAGTCAATGGCAAAACTTCCCCGTAACCCTGAAAGCCGATTTTATTTGACGATACTCCTTTATTGATAAAATACTGCATTATTTTTTTTGCCCTCTGCTCCGATTCTTTTATGTTGGCTTCTTCATCGCCTGCGCTTGCAGAATGACCTTCAACGCGAATTCTATAGTCAGGATAATCGCCCACCCACACATTAAAAATTTGATTTAGTTTAAGTAAATTGGCAAAAGAATAAATATTATTTTTATCCAATCCCGTCAAAGTTATTTTTAAAAATGATCCATAGTTATTTACAATTACTCCCGTGTGAAAATAGCCGATTGCGGTTTTTATGGAATTTTCATAAATATCGAATACTTGTATTTCATATTCATATTTTTTTAAACTTTCCATACCCAATCCCTGGTCGCTGATTCCGTCAATATAAAACTTTTCAGGAATTGTTCTTTTTCCCGTCCAGGTTTTAAATGGAACTCGGGTTTTTATACCATTGATTTTTATAATCTCATATAACGTCAATGCATAGTTTTTAACTTCAGATTGATCATGATAAACTGATTTTAAAAACATACGATCATGAACATCATCTCCGTCAGGTGTTAGACTGTTTTCTTCAGGAACAATGATTACTTTTGGAGGCTTTGTATCCAATGAAATTTCGGTACCCTCTGATTTAAAATATAAACCGCTTGAAGTTTTTACAACCAGTGTCAGGTAATAATATCCATCCGATAAATTGCCGTTTTTATTTTTTCCGTCCCATGTCAGTTGATTTGAAAAATTGCTCTTGTCTCCCGACCAGATATGTATATATTCTAACGATAATGGGTCTTGAATTTTTGGATCTAAATTTACGTTTGCATCGGAAGTTTCGCCTATATTTATTTTTTTGGTATTTATAAAACCTTCTAAATCTTTTATTTTTTTTCGGGTAAGGTATATTTTCCACGAAGCTAGATTATTTTGTGTATTATCGTTATTAATAAATTCTGGCGTAAAATTAACCTTGTCAAATAAACCGTCTTCATTTGGACTAATGCCGGGCGTATCTGAAATTACGTCGCAAAGAACATTGCCCCAAAAAATATTTATATGATCTATTTTTAAAATACTTTGATTTCCTGCAGCGTCGATTCCCTTAAGCTCATAACGATAAATTCCTTCTTTGACGGGAATATTTTTGTTGTCCATTCCATTCCACGTTAAAAGACGGGGTACCTCCGCAGCATTTTTCCAGTTAAAACTTTTTACAACTTTACCGAAGTCGTTATAAATTGTACCTGTAAAGTACTCCTCATCACGACTTGAGATAAATTGTGAAACTGCTAAAAATATTTTTTCACTTTTATTTTGAAACACGTTTTCGCTTTTACTTTCTCTTTTTAACGCAATATCAGGATAGGTATTGTCGATGTGAATGGTTCCATTTGAACTATTACTGGTCATTCCTTTTTCGTCTGTTACAGACATTTCATAGAAATATGGGCCCTCTGGTAATTTAATCAATGGTTGATTAACCAATGGGCTTGCAATTGTATTTAATTTTTCTGAGGAACCGTCCCATATGATGTTATCGGGGATATAACGATATTCGCTGCGTTTTAAAAGATCGGTAAAAATTCGGTATAAAGGAAAATAAACGCTTCTGCTTCTATGATCTTTCGCAAAAGTTTTAACAATTTCACCTCGGTCATTTTTTATAACAAGTTTCCACTCGGTTATTGGGCTTTTATCTTTTATATCGAAATGAAAAACAACGATGTCTTGATTTCCATCCCCATTTGGCGAAAAATAATTGTAATCTGTAGTAATTTTCAATTGAGGAGCCGTTTTGTCTTCATAATTAAAAATTACGCCGGCAGCCATAAAATGTTCAAACATTCCGGTTTTAAAACCTGTAATGCCGTATTGAGCGTTAAATGATATACCCGACAAGGAATTTTTTGGCGCATAATTGATACCGCCCCCCAGGGTAAAATCGCCTGCTTGTACTTTGTTTTTATCCAGCGGTACTTCAAGTCGATATCCCCCTCTAACCTGAAAAATTGAATACCCAAGATTAATTCCCATAGACAAAGGGGTAATTCGGCGCTTAACATCAATAGAATCTTCGACTTGAAGACCTGCATAAAACTCATTTATTTTAAGCAGTTTTGCGCCAAACCCCAGATGAAATGACGGATTAAATGCATCCTTCGACGAATTATACACATTGATTTGCCGAATTGTAGAATATATAAAAAAATTATGAATATCGAATACGTTTGCTGGTTTAGCTTTTCGATCCATGTTGTAAATAAATGCCGGTTCAATGGAAAATATACTATTTACATTTATTAAATCATTGTACGAATAATTTATAAAAAATCCAACCGAAAGATTTTCAGTTAAGCTTTTTCCAAAACCAAGCTGTATAAGACCGTGCGATAATTTTTCTGATGATTCATTTGCTGAATGTAAATACGTAACGCCGAAAACGCCTTCTGAACGAGGCAGAAAAAAAGAACCCCAGAATTCATTTCCTTTTGTTATACGATTATAACCTCCATAAAAACCAGGACGGTTAAAATACCCAAGAGCGCTGCCCAGGTACAATTGATTTTCAAGAGGATCTTCCGGATTAAACAATATATTTGCGCTGGATTTTGCAACCGGAGAAAATATATATTCATTTGGTGAAATCTTTGATGCAACAATAATGGAAACAATAAACGCAATTAATGCGAAATATTTTCGGAGACCATTATAAGTCTTCATTCGACTTTGAAAATACACGTAATTAAATTTATTCCCAAAATTTACGTTTTCGGCGCTAATTCAGTTAAAAGCGCATTTATTTCATCATAAAGTTCTTTTGACATATCAATTATAATAGACGGCTTGGATTTTGAAGATCTGCCCATGCCATAAAGTTTCGACAGATACCGTTTTGCATAATCAAGAATTTTATAGTGTTCTTCCCTGCCTTCGGCAAGCTGTGTATAATATTTTTTCGTAAGATAGGCATTTAAATAAATGATGCCGTCAAATCCCCAGTTGTGGTCAAGATCCGGACCAAGAACATAACTTTCCTGCTCAAGAGGTTCTTTACCGGACTGCATCAGGTCAAGGGTTTTCATGTAATTTCTAACGGCTTCCATATAATAAAAGTCTCTGACCTTGTCGTATGGCCTGTAATTGGCCAGTTGAAAAAGATCATCAAAAAGCCAGGCCGCGCGAATACTGGAAACTGCCTTTTTAGGCGTTGGGGCAATATTGGGCAATCTTAAATGATAACAATCTACAGCTAGAATCATAGATGCCGCGCCATGAACAAGATTTCTATTTTCTTTAAAATCAACTTTGGTAAATACCGTCGTCATTAGTTTTCTGCGGTGATCTGTTGAACCTTTGATGGCCTGAATCTCATCAATATTTAATCTGTTAAAATCCTTAGGATAAGCGGCATAAAGACAAACCGGACAAACCTGCATCACATAAGCAAGCGGATATATAACTCCAAACTTTTTATTTTCAAGATACGTGCGCCGAAGTTCCGGCGTAAGTTTACCGGCCACAAGACGGCCGCCGCCTGAAAATAATTCTTCTTTCCGATGACCGGCTTTACAAACAGGACATTCCGTATCGGAGGTAGCAAAAAAGGATATTTTTTTTTGTGAAGACGCATCTGTTGCCGTTGACATGGATAACTATGTTTTTCTTAACTAGCTTTGTAAAGTAATTTTTACTGAATTAAATTTTTAGTACACTTTACGATATAAAAAGTAATTGACCTAATATATTATTGAAATAAAATAAATTGATTTAAAAACCAATGACGTATAAATTGGTCAAACAAAAATAAAATAAATTCAGGATCAATGCTCCTGATAAAGAAAGGTCAAGATGAAAGTTTATAGAAAAGTGTTTAAATATTTTTTATTTATTTCTCTGGTTTCAGGCTCGTTTTTAGTATATTCTGCAGAAGAAGATAAAAATAATGAAGATAAAAAAACTGAACAAAAGAGTGATCTGGCTCGGATTGCCATATTAAACTTTGATGATAAAACCGAATCTGAAAATTTTCAATATATGTCAGGAAGCCTCGGAGATGCTGTAGACACATCAATGCAAAAAAACTTTACATATGAAAGAGTAAGCTCAGCGGATATTGACAAAATCATGTATACTGCAAAGCAAAAATTAACTAAAGAAAAAATATCTGAAAAATCAAACAAAAAAACAGATGAACGACTTGGTCTTTTAAAGATTCTCGCAAAAGAACTTAATGTAGATATAATAATATTTGGTCGTTATGATTTTGACCAAGAAGCACAAATTATGAACATTCATACAAATGTTTACTATGTAGCCATTGATGAAATTGCTGATCTGGAAGTGGTGTCAAATAAAGTAGACAGCACAATTTTTGGAGCCACTGACAAAGCTGCAGCAAACATCATTTCTGAAATTCAAAAAATGGCAAAACAAGCCTCAGAAAAAAGTGAAGCTGAAAAATCCAAACAGGCAAAAAATGCCGAAAAGCCAAAAAAAGAACAGACTCAAAAAATAGTTTTAACCAGAAAAATGGCAAAGTCGTATATCAGATTTGTTGATAATAAAAATGCAACTATAACTGATAATTTTACAAAACTTACATGGCAAAAATGCACCATGGGTCAAAAAAATGACCCTTCATGCAGGGGAGTAAGAAAAGCTAACAACTGGAATGAATCAGTGGAATATTGCAAGAACTTACAACTTGGCGATAAATCGTGGAGACTGCCAACGGCTGAAGAACTTGAAACTATTGTCGACAAAAGAGAGAGACCAGCTGTTAAAGTTATCTTTGCGCCCTATTCTGATTTAGGAGTTAATTTTTTAGGATATTGGTCGTCTAGTTTAATCAACTCTGAAGATGAGAACAGTAATGTGCAAACGATATCATTTAGAGATGGTTCAATATCCGAAAAAATTAAAAGCGCAAAACCAATTACAGCAAGATGCGTTTCCGAGCAGTAAAAGGCTGACAATTTAAAGGTTGCATTTTTACTTCCATCTTACAGTATTGTCGAATATGCCTTACTTCCCGCTTAGTGAAAGCGAAGATAAAAAAATATATTATATAGATGAAGGCAAAGGTGATATAATTTTTTTTATACATAGCTGGTATCAAAATGGCAAACTATGTTATAACTCATACATTGATCACTTTACCGAAAAGTATAGAGTTATAATTCCAGATATTCCCGGTCATGGACGCAGTTACAAAAATCCCGGTGAAAACTATACAGTAAAAAATGCTACTACAGCATTAACGCTTTTTTTAAAAAAGTTAAAAAAAGAACGCAATACCATTCATTTAGTCGGAAGTTCAATGGGAGCTTACATTGCGCTTGATATTGCAACCCGCAATCCTGATTTAATTGAAAATATCATTCTGATTTCAGCTCTTGTTGATTTTTCCTTACGTACCCAAGAAATTACCACAATGTTGACGTTTGGTAAAACTGCACTTAAACTGCATTTATTATATCGTGCCATGCGAGGCAAGTTTCCGTATGATGGAAGAAAAAACAAGTTATGGAATATAAATGAACATATTCCTGGAAAATGGTCTCACTTTAAACAAGTAAACAATAATCATCCGTTATATGCTGCACGTAACTATATGGAAAGCTTTCTTGACGCATCGATCAAAGATGAAGTACATAAAAATACAAAACCAACTCTTATGATATACGGAGAAAATGATCAACTTACTCCAACAGACTTTGCTAGTTCGTTAGCAAGTAAAATGCCCCGTGGGGTACTGCGAATCGTTGAAGGCAGCGGACACCTGGTATACTTAAAAAGACCTGATCGAGTATCTAAACTAATTGACGAATTTTTAGATGAACATAAAAAACGTTATTTCGGCTGGCTAAAAACGTTTTTTCGTAGATAAATTTATTATTCATGATTGCATTTTTTAGAGTGATTACTTCCTGGCTCATCCGCGAGCCTGTGCGCCAACCAGGGGCTAGGCGGTGGAATTTCGAGGTAAGAAGTAGAAAATTTTTCGCAGGGATTTATTTTCAGAATTTTCCTGACTATACGAGACCTTCGCGGATCATTTTTCCAAAATTAAAGGCAATAGAGGCTATTTTTAACTGAGTTGGGACTTTATCATGGCCCCGGAGAAGAAATTCCCGAAACTTTCTGGATTGTTTAATAATGCCAAACATTGATTCAATCTGGGAACCGCGTTTTTTATAGAACAGTTTAGCGTCCTGTGTTTTCATCTTGTGAATCATAGCATGTTTCAAATCTGCGTCCTCATCGACTTCCAATCTCCTGAATCCCTTTCGCATATCATCCTTTTTCATGCAGCATATTTGCCTGTCAGGAAATTTTATGCAATGAATCGGTTGGCACTGATAGATGGTGGTTTTTTTGCCATCCCGAATTTGCTCGCGTTGAAAAGTAAGAGGCTTGTTTTGTGGGCATATCCATTCATCTTGCGTTTCATCATATTGAAAATAATGAGCCTCAAAGCCTGAATCCTTTTCATCCTTGCGCTCCTTGGACACCTGATCGGGGGATGGGATAAATCCCTCGATATTTTCACGGTGCAGGTATTCAAGACCTGATCCATGAAAATAACCGGCATCCGCAGATACCTTGTCGGGTTTAACTTTTGTATTGATGCGGCCCTGTTCAATCATCTTCGATAATTGCTCCATGTCATTTTCGGCATTGCCCGTCGCAATATCCGCCGCTATAATATAACCCTCTGAAGAGACCATCTGGGCATTGTAACTCTGTGAAATTTTGCCGTTTCTTTTCATAAACAGGGAATCAGGGTCGGTGATGTTTATTTTTGCGCTACCGGGCAGGTCAGTATTTTTATCCAGGGCGGTCTTGATTTTCTGGTATTTCAGGGCTTTGGCAAACATGATCTGTTGATCCGGATCAACCGGCCTGGGATCTTTTTTTGGCGCCTCCCTGGAAGTTGTGAAAAAATATGGAAAAAAACAGCTGATCACAATTAGAATTACCGCTGTTGGCTTCTATTGGAAATTTACATTTTTTTATAGTCTCAAGGTATCTTCTCAATAATCAGGTATACTGCACAATTGATATAGAAATTTAACAGAAATAGGAGGGGTTTAAAGTGTAAACAGCGATAAAACATCATTGAAAACGGTGAAATGAATTTTATTTTGTCCTATGAAAATTATTTATGGGGTAAGCGCTTCAATTGCTATTTACAAAAGTTGTGAAATAGTACGTTTACTGCAAAAAGAGGGATTTGACATACATGTAGTGATGACACAAACAGCATCTCAGTGGATTTCCCCTGTTGTTTTTACCGCTCTTTCGAATAATCCGGTATATGTACACGATACAGATCATGGAGCGGTCATGGCTCATATTGAACTTCGTGAAAATTGTGATTTAATGATCGTTGCGCCGGCAAGCGCTGATTTTATTTCCCAGGCTGCTGTTGGTTCTGCGCCGAATCTTTTATCTACGCTTCTTTTATCATTTAGTGGCCCCAAATGGATTGCGCCCTCCATGAATCCGGTCATGTTCAAGCATCCGGCCGTACAGTTTAATCTGACGAGACTGAGAGAGTATGGCTATCGCATACTCTCTCCTGAAACCGGAGAAGCTTTGTGCGGCGACCTCGGTGAAGGGAAAATGGCTTCTGTTGAGTATATTGTTGAACAAATTTGTAATATACGTATGAGATAAAATAATGCAATTCATACAATTTTTTCAATGATAGTATCTTTAAGTTTAAGGAAATTTAGCCAATATTAAATTTATTTAATATACTATCTAAAAATAGTGAAGCATGTAAGCTTTAAAAATTTAAAATTTTAATCTTTACGAAGATAATCATTTTTACAGATTGAAATCAGATATTAAAGTTCAACGTTATCACAAAAAAATATAAGGAGTAATTGTGGCAGTTAAAGAATTGAACGATTCAAATTTTGACAGTGAAATAAAAAAAGGGGTAGTTATGGTAGACTTTTGGGCTCCATGGTGTGCTCCGTGTCGCATGGTTGCTCCCGTGTTGGACGAACTTTCAGTTGAATACAAAGATAAACTTACAATAGCTAAATTAAATGTGGATGAAAACAGTGGCGCTGCCGGTAAGTATAGCGTAACTTCAATTCCAACATTAATAATCTTTAAAGATGGACAGTTAGTTGAAAGAGCAGTGGGCGCAAGTCCAAAACAGCATTACATGAATATGTTGAATAAACATATTAGTGCATAATGTCATCGAATCCCCAATAGGTTTTTTTAAAAATTTAAAAAAACCTATTGATGGGTTGTCTTTATTATAATAAATGCTATCTAATGAAGTTATTTATCATTTCGATCTATACATTTTTTTTTATATTCATCAGCAGTCCTTCATACGGGGAAACAACGTCTGAGATAAAAATAAAAAATCTTCTTGAAAAGTATTGTGCTGAATCGGTTCAAGAAAGTAAATTTAAAAGTATCAGGTTTATTTTGCAAAAATTGCCTCCTGTAACGGCTGCGGAAGGAATAGATGTTTTAGAATATATTTTACCGCAGGCTTGTTTTAAAAATTATCCTGATTGGCTGATGGATAGAACCATTAATCTTGCAGTTTATGCTTATCATGACGGAAGATTAAAGCATGAAACGTTAAAATATATGAACGAATTAATTCCGTCAATGTCAGTCGGTAAAGAGGACTATATTTCTTATGGTATAATTTTAGAACATTTATTGCAAACCGGTCTCGATAAAGAATATATTTTTGATATTTTATTTAGAGCATTGGAAGGAGGTTATACTCCTGCTGGTACCGAAGCGTTAAGCTATTATTACATCAACAATGCGTTAGAAACCAAAAGTCATATTGAAGCACTTGATTATGCTCTAAATACAAGTAAAACATACAAGTCTCAGGATAGAACTTTTATATTAAATCATATTTTTAATCCCGAAGAAGAAAAAAACAGTAATGGTAAAAAGGTTAATCAAGAGCAATTAAAAACCGAACTTGAAGAAAAAATTGATGATTTCTGGATAAAGCATAAAAACAAAATTAAAATTCGCGAAAAGTTTAAAAAACTGGAAAGTCAATTTGAGAATGAAAAACTGCTTCAATTTTTAACTTCCCGAGAAGGCATTCCCTATGGTTATCGGATGAATAAAGATTTTGGAGCAGACGTAATTGGCTTGATCTCGATTGTAACAAAAACCAAAGTTGAAGAGTTACCTTATACATATAATTCGTATTGTATGGTTGATACCGTAAGGTCTACCTCATCATTAAAAACCGGTGATTTGATCTTGTTTTCATCAGAATCACGGCGTAAAGAACCTACAGCGATGGGAATATATCTTAATAATATGGATTTTTTATTTATTACAATTTCAAAAGGAATGACAAAGGCATCTTTAAATGATGACTACTATAAAAGTAGTTTCATCAAGGGGTGTCGAATTATAAATTAAATTGAATCGGCTATGAATCTGCCTCATCTATTACGACTGCCCCGAAATTATAATTTTATTTCTCAATTACCGGAGTATTTTGATGTTCAAGTTTTAGCAAAACAAAATAAAATTACCGAAGGTACCTGGTATTTATGCGTTGTTGGCGAACATGAGTTAAATCTTTTATCTCAGGTTAATCTTGAAGAGGGTAATATTTATACCATCCGAAAAAAAGATCATATGACGTTAGAATTACACGATAAAAAATTAAGAGCGAATCATTCAAAAGTTGAAGATGGCATCAACTTTTTAAGATGACTTAATTGATTAGTTTCATGAGATCAAGAAACGGTTCTGCTTTTAAACTTGCTCCGCCAACGAGTACTCCGTCAATATCTTCTTCAGCCATGAGCTCTTTTATGTTTTCAGGTTTTACCGAACCGCCGTATAAAATGGAAATTCCAGCCGCAGCATCGGTATTAAAGATACGCCCCAGAGCTTTACGTATGATTTTATGTACATGAGCAGCATCCGCAGGAGTTGCATTCCGTCCAGTTCCAATTGCCCATATCGGTTCATAGGCAATGGAAATGTCGTTTAAATTTTTTATCGAAATATTTTGCATGGCGCTTACAATTTGATCTACAACAACCATTTCGGTTACATTATTTTCTCGCTCTTCCAGCGATTCACCGACACATAGCATAACTTTCAAATTTGAAGCAAGCGCTTGAATAACTTTTTTATTAACGGTTTCATAATCCTCATGAAAATAATGACGTCTTTCAGAATGACCAATAAGCACATGTGTACAGCCCACATCAACAAGCTGAAATGCCGCTATTTCTCCAGTATAAGCTCCAACTTCTTCAAAATAAAGGTTTTGTCCACCGAGACCAATATTTCGACCTTTAATTTTTTCCATAATTGCAGGGATGTGTAAAAATGACGGAAATAAGATAATTTCACAATTATCTTTGTTTTTCATTTTATTTAATATATCATCTACGAGGTCAGTAGACTTTTTCATTGTTAAATTCATTTTCCAATTAGCGGCAAGAATAACTTTTCGTGGCATATATTATATCCTATTTGTTTACAACGACCATGAGTTGAGAATCCAGTCGCTTTTATAAGTCAGTTTTTTTTTTTCTTCATTAGCAGGCAAGAAATATTTTATAATTACAGTCTCCACATTAAGGGAGCGGCTACTTTTTAGTAAGAAAATAGTGCGTTATATACAGTCGAAGAATTTGATATTGGTCGCATGAAACCCTTAAAAGAAGAATCAAAACTTCCCAAAGACATAATGGACAGAATTAACG
>Ga0224495_10000268_pt1 | contig 42231 bp, 39 predicted proteins | sample SF_Jul11_sed_USG_FD_168128 | JGI IMG/M metagenome (GOLD analysis project Ga0224495, IMG submission 168128) | Sediment microbial communities from San Francisco Bay, California, United States - SF_Jul11_sed_USGS_4_1 | ecosystem: Environmental > Aquatic > Marine > Sediment | place: USA: California... | reverse complement strand
TGGGTAAAATACAGACAGCAATGATTATTGCGGCAGCTTTGATTGAAGGTGTTGGTCTGTTTGCACTTGTAATTGCAATGATGGTTGTAAACAAGTAAGAGTTGTTGCAGTTTATGCCAATTTTAACTGGATCATCACTAAACTTACTGGCAGTAAATCCCGGTCTGGTTATCTGGACCGTGGTTACATTTACGCTGGTTTTGTTAGTTTTATGGAAATATGCCTGGGCACCGATTGTTCAAGCTGTGGATGCTCGTAATGATAAAATCGAAGATGATTTGAAATCAAGCGAGCAGTTGAGAAAAGAGGCTGAGGCTCTACTCAAAGGTTATGAATCTAAACTTGATGCAGCAAAAAAAGAGGTTGCAGATTTGTTAGATGAGGCACGAAAAGACGCGGAGATTACGCGAAATAAAATTATTGAAGATTCGCGTAATGAGGCAACACAAATTAAACAGCGTGCAACTCATGATATAGAGCAGGCAAGAATAAAAGCAGTTAAAGAAATTCAGGAACAGGCAGTGGAGATATCATTGCAGCTGTTAAAAAATGTTTTGCGCAATGTCCCTGAAGCGGAACATAAAAAATTAATTGTTGAAGAACTGGGCAGATTAAAAGGGAATAACTGAGGATAACAAGTGGCAAAAGAAAGTGCATCATATATTTATGCCGAAGCTTTATCCTCGATTGCGGGGATTAATTTAGAGAAAACTGAAGCTGAATTGCTATTGTTTAATAATTTACTCAAAAGTAACCGGGATCTGGAACTGTTTTTTGAGTCACCCAAAGTGCCTGCAATCGTAAAGAAAGAAAAAATCAAGAAAGGTGTAGTCAATAAATTCAGTAATGAAGTATTGAATCTTTTGTATATTCTTATAGATAAGAGACGTACAAAAGAGTTTTCTGCAATTGTAGAGGCATTTGTTAAGATTAATGACTCCAAATTTAATAGAGTTCGTCCCAAAATTGTTATAGGAAAAGAGTTGTCAAAAGACGGTCTGGCTGATATTGAAAAAGAGATTGAATCTCTTCTGGTTTCAAAAGGAAAAAAGTTTGGCGCAGTTATAAATAAAGAAACAACATTTATACCAGAAACTTTGGTTAATTCAGATTTATTGGGTGGTTTTACTCTCCGAGTAGGGGACTACCAGTGGGATGCTTCAGTAAGTAATTATATAAAAACTTGGAAAAAGAATGTTCTTTCAGATCAGATAGATGAAAAGACAGCTCATTCCATTGACTAAAAATTAGAAAGAGGTTTAAAGTGAAAGTAAATACAGATGAAATAGTATCCGTTTTAAAAAAAGAGATCGCGGAATATGGAAAGGACCTTAATGTTGATGAAGTTGGTACTGTACTTGAAGTAGGTGACGGTATTGCCAGAGTATATGGTCTGCAGGATGTAATGGCCAATGAAATGGTTGAGTTTCAAAACGGCATAATGGGTCTGGCATTTAACCTTGAAGAAAATTCAGTTGGTGTTGTGGTAATGGGTGATTATTTATCCATTAGAGAAGGTTTCACTGTAAAAAGAACACAAAGAATTCTTGAGGTTCCAACAGGTTCAGAACTGATTGGCAGGGTCGTTAATCCATTAGGAGAGCCAGTAGATGGAAAAGGACCGGTAAACACAAAAAAAACAAGACCAATCGAAATTATTGCGCCAGGCATTGCCCGAAGAAAAGGGGTACATGAGCCAATGCAGACTGGAATCAAAGGTATCGATTCAATGATTCCTGTTGGTAGAGGACAGAGACAGTTGATTATTGGTGATAGAGGAACGGGAAAAACAGCTATTGCTCTGGATACCATTGTAAATCAAAAAAATAGCGGTGTTATTTGTGTTTATGTTGCAATTGGTCAAAAAGCATCAACAGTGTCATCCCTCGTTGAAAAACTGGAAGCACAAGGTGCAATGGATTATACGATCGTTGTAACAGCCAATGCTTCTGACCCGGCAGCGCTTCAATATCTTGCTCCTTATGCAGGAACTGCAATGGCAGAAGAGTTTATGTACAATGAAGGGAAAGCTACTTTGTGCGTTTATGATGACCTTACAAAACAGGCAAATGCGTATCGTCAAATGTCCCTGCTTTTAAGACGTCCGCCTGGTAGAGAGGCTTTTCCTGGTGATGTGTTTTATTTGCATTCCAGATTGCTTGAGCGAGCTGTTAAATTAAATGAAAAATATGGAAGTGGTTCTTTAACTGCATTACCAATTATTGAAACACAAGCTGGCGAGGTTTCAGCTTATATTCCAACGAACGTAATTTCTATTACAGATGGACAGATATATTTAGTACCTCATCTTTTTTCTGCGGGTGTTAGACCAGCGGTGGATGTAGGTATTTCTGTTTCGAGGGTGGGTGGAAATGCACAAATTAAAGCAATGAAAAAGGTTGCTGGAACCTTACGTCTGGATCTTGCATCATTCAGATCACTTGAGGCATTTGCACAGTTAGGAACCGAGCTTGATGCAGCGACACAAAGACAAATTGATAGAGGTGTTCGACTGGTAGAGCTTCTCAAACAGGATCAATTTAAACCCTTATCAGTAGAAAGACAGGTGATTTCTATTTATGCAGGTACAAAAGGATATGTTGATAAAATTCCAGTAAACAAAGTAAAAGAATATGAAGATAAGATGCATGAATATATTGCAAGTATGCATTCAGAAATTTTTGATTCAATTAAAAAAAGCAATGAGTTGCCAGATGAAGAAAAGTTGAAAAAGATTCTTGCAGACTTTACTGATCAGTTTATAAAAGGGATACAATAATAGTAATAAAATGGCTACATTACGAGAAATAAAGGGTAGAATTACCGCTGTAGAAAATACCAAGAAGATTACGAAAACAATGGAAATGATCTCTACAGCCAAAGCAAAAAAGGCTGTAGATCGTGTACAGGCGGCTCAGCCATATGCATGGAAAATTGATGAGTTAATTCGATCTATAGCCGGATTAAATGTTGATTCCAATCATCCATTATTAAGAAAACCCGCTGTTTCTAAAAAAATCGGGATTTTGGTAATTACGGGAAATCGTGGTTTATGCGGTGGTTTTAACAACAATGTTACAAGATTAGCTATTGAAAGTATAAATCGATATAGATCGGAAGGTAAAGAGGTTGATATTCACCTGATTGGCAAAAAAGCTATTTCAACATTTAAATTTCAAAAAATTCAATTTAATAAAAGTTATACGCATATTGATGATAAATCGGGTATAAAAGAAGCGGTTGAATTTGCTGAATATTTTATGAAAGAATTTGAAGCAGGAAGGTTAGATTTTGTAGAAATATTTTATACAAAATACTACAATGCATCCAGGCAGAACGCGGTTTCCAAGCAGGTATTGCCGTTTCCTTTGGAAAAGGGAGTTCAGAAAGGTGGATCAACAGGGCTTTTTGAGCCAGGTGCAGATCAGATATTAGCAGCTCTGTTGCCAAAAGCAATCAGGGTATTGTATTTACAGTCATTACTTGAATCTGCAGCAAGTGAGCAAATTGCAAGAAGAATTGCAATGAAAAGTGCAACGGATTCGGCAAGTGATATGATAAAAGGCATGACGAGATTATATAATAGAGCAAGACAATCTAAAATTACGCAAGAAATCTCAGAGATAATTGCAGGTGCTGATTCTATTGGTTAATGATTTATTAGTTAAGGGGAAAATATGAGTGCAAAAAATAATACAGGAAAAGTTGTTCAGGTTATTGGTTCAGTTTTGGATATAAGGTTTGATAGTGATCATTTACCTGACATATATAATGCTATTGAGCTGGAAGTATTAAATAAGAAATTAACTTGTGAAGTTCAACAGCATCTTGGCGGTGGTGTAGTAAGAGCAGTTGCACTTGGTGCGACAGATGGTGTAAAAAGAAATCTGGAGGCGGTAGATACCGGAGCTCCAATTTCTGTACCTGTTGGGTTAAATACATTGGGTAGAATTTTTAATGTTCTGGGTGAAACGATAGATGAAGGTCCAACGTTTGATGTTAAAGAGAGAAGATCTATACATCGTGCTGCTCCGGAGTTCAGTAATCTCGAATCAAAAACAGAAATATTTGAAACAGGAATAAAGGTGGTAGACCTGCTTGAGCCTTATATCAAGGGTGGAAAGACCGGATTATTTGGTGGTGCTGGTGTAGGTAAAACTGTAATTATCATGGAGTTAATTCACAATATTGCAAAAGAACATGGTGGTTATTCAGTATTTGCAGGAGTAGGGGAAAGAACCCGTGAAGGAACTGATTTATGGCTTGAAATGCAGGAAAGTGGTGTAATCGATAAGGCATGTCTGGTTTACGGCCAGATGAATGAACCACCTGGGGCAAGATTAAGAGTTGCTTTATCTGCTTTGACTCAGGCTGAATGGCTTAGAGATCAATCTGGTTCCGATATTCTGCTATTTGTTGATAATATTTTCCGATTTTCTCAAGCGGGATCTGAAGTAAGTGCTCTTTTAGGAAGGATGCCTTCAGCTGTGGGATACCAACCGACTCTGGCAACAGAAATGGGGCAATTGCAGGAAAGAATTACATCAACCAAAAATGGATCGATTACTTCAGTACAAGCGGTTTATGTTCCAGCAGACGACTTAACTGATCCGGCACCTGCGACGGCTTTTACGCATCTTGATGCAACGACGGTATTATCACGAAAAATTGCTGAAAAAGGTATCTACCCTGCTGTGGATCCGCTTGATTCAAGCAGTCGTGCATTAACGGCTTCTATAGTAGGCGAAAGACATTATAACGTAGCCAGGAACGTACAAAAGATTTTACAAAGATATAAAGACCTTCAGGATATTATCGCGATTTTAGGTATGGAAGAGCTTTCAGAGGAAGATAAAGTTTTAGTTGGGCGTGCCAGAAGAATCGAGCGATTTTTATCGCAACCATTTTTTGTGGCTGAGCAATTTACCGGAATGTCCGGAAAATATGTCAAACTGGAAGATACAATCAGATCATTTGAAGAGCTTTTAACTGGAAAATATGACCATCTTCCAGAGCAGGCATTTTCTTATGTGGGAACAATTGAAGAGGTTGTTGAAAAAGCAGAAAAAATGAAATAAGCTTTGAAATATGAGTAACTCAATGTCAGAAAAATTAAAAATAACCATAATTTCACCTGAAAAGGTTCTGTATGAAGGAAATATTGATGGTGCAACAATACCTGGAAGTGTTGCACCATTTGCAGTTTTACCTGGACATGTTAATACAGTATCGAAACTCGATCCGGGTAAATTATCTATAATTGTTGATGGTCAGGAAAGTAATTATCTGATTGATGGTGGTTTTGTAGAAGTGCGCGACAATGTTATAACAGCATTGATTGATGGTGCAATTGAACCATCAGCAATTAATTTCGAAAAAGAACAGGAAGCATTAAATTCTTATTTTAACAAAATCATAACCCCGGAAGAAAGAGATTTCGTAGAGAATCAAGTACAATTGCATCGTTTTAGAATGGTAAATAGCATAAAAAAGTAATAGACACTAAGTTTTATTTTATAATACCTATAATACTTTAATAATCCAGATAATTAGAGGTTATTATTGCAAACAACGCTATGACAATTGTAACATTACTTATTGAAGATAATATAGTTAATGCTATTTATATAAAATCAATTTTAAATTCTATTGCAAACAATCCAATTTATAATGTAAACTATAAAATTGTTGAGTGTGTTACTTTACAGGATGCTTTAAAAATACTGGCAAGGGAAAAATTTGACATAATTCTTTTGGATTTAACACTTCCAGATTCAGCAGGTATCGATACATTTTCTCAAATCAGTGAGCACAATGAACATTTACCAATTATTATTTTAAGCAGTATTGATGATCTGGAATTAGCAATGAGTGCGGTAAAAAATGGGGCTCAGGATTATTTGTTAAAAGGAAGTCTTGATAAAAACTTACTCTATCGCTCCATTCATTATGCCATACAGCGAATGCAGATAAGAGAAAAACTGAAAGAAAGCGAAGAGCGGTTTCAAATTGCAACAACAGCGACCAATGAGGGAATCTGGGAATGGAATCTAAAGCAAAACAAGTTGTATTATTCATATAGATGGAAAGAAATTTTAGGTTATGAAAATGATATTGTTACAGATGATATAAATGAATGGTTTGACAGAATACATCCTGACGATTTAAAAAAAGTAGAAAAAGAAATTATTGATCATCTTGAGCATAACTCTCCCAAGTTGATTTCTGAACATCGTCTACGCAGTAAAAGTGATGGTTACAAGTGGGTAAGAATTTACGGAATGGCTGTTTATAATGAAGAAGGTGGGGTTCGAAAAATTGCTGGTTCTTTATCTGATATAACGAACGAAAAATTACAGGATTCTTTGACAGGGCTTCCCAATTTAACATTGTTTTTAGATCGAATTAATTCTTCTATTCAAAGACTATCATATGAAAAAGACTACGCTTTTATTTTAATTGCTTTGCAAATTGAAAGTTTGAAAATGATCTCAGTTAATTATTCTGCATTGGTGGCTGACAAAATAATTATACTTGTTTCAGATAAACTTAAAAATGTTCTTCCAAAGGGTACAACAATAGGTAGACTTGAATATGATGAGTTTGGATTATTGCTGCATAATCTAAGTGATATTGGAAAGACCAATGAAATCATAAAAAACATTCAAACAACCATTTCAAGTCCAATGAATATTGACGGTCATGAATTCAGTATTTCATCCAGTGCAGGGATTGTATTTAGTGATTTAAACAGCAAAAATAGTGAAGAGATGTTAAAAAATGCCGGAGCGGCGATGCAAAATGCAGTAAAAAAAGGGCGCTCAAGTTCGGATGTTTTTAATGAAGAGTTGAGAGCATATAATAAAAAAGTATTTAAGATGGAGGCAGACCTGAGGCGCGCTATTGAAAGGTGCGAATTTGAGCTTCATTATCAGCCTATTATAAATACCCAGACTAATAAAGTAGAAACTCTTGAGGCATTGATTCGGTGGTATACCACTAAGGGAGTGTCTGTTGGCCCAGCAGAGTTTATTCCTGTAGCAGAGCAAACAGACATGATTATGCGAGTGGGTACATGGGTAATTGAAGAGGTTTCGCTTCAATTACAGTCATGGAAACATTCGGGTATTAATAATTTATCGATTGCTTTAAATTTTTCAGCAAGAATGTTTCAATCAAGACAGATGGTGGATTATCTGCAAAAAACATTATCACTTGCAAATCTTCCATTCAAGCATATAGAGATTGAAATTACAGAAGGCCTGGTTATGGATGATCTGGATTATACCAGAGCAGTATTAAATGAGTTGCATTCTTTGGGTGTTTCTATTTCAATCGATGACTTTGGTACAGGCTATTCTTCATTAAGTTATTTGAAAAAAATTGCTATAAACAAGGTGAAAATTGATAAATCATTTATTGATGATATTGTTCAGGATGCAGAAAATTATGCAATAGTTGATGCGATAACCCGTCTTTCACATGCGCTGAAGTATAAAGTTGTTGCTGAAGGTGTGGAAAGTAAGGAACAATACGACATACTGAAAAACTTAAAAGTAGATTATATACAAGGTTACTATATTTCGAAACCTAAAAACAGTGTTGAAATTATTGATCTGTTGAAAGAAAAAAACTATTTAATATTGTAATGTTACACAACTCTTTAATTTCCGGTACGCCCTATCCGTATTTAAAAATTTCAAGGGCAGCATTAAAAAATAATATTAAACAAGTTCAAAAAATTTGCAATAAAAATACAAAAATATTATGGCCTGTAAAGGCGAATGCATATGGTTGCGGAATAGATACTATTTTACCCTTGATAAGGGAGATGAATATTCATTATTTAGGTGTTGCCAATCCATTTGAAGGAAAGTTAATAAGAGATTATGGTTATCAGGGAAAAATTTTAAATCTGGGAGGGTTTTATCCTGAAAACTTTTCTTTGTTAACGGATTATGAGATAATTCCTTCTATTACAGATTTATGGCAAATTGACTTTATTTTAAAAAATATAAAAACCCGTAAAGTTATAGATTTTCATATAAAACTTGATCTTGGTATGGGCCGTATGGGAATAAAACAGGATGAGATTCCCAATCTAATTAAAAAACTAAAGAATACGACAACACTACGTTTAAAAGGCATATTTACTCATTTCCCAGAATCAGATAATATAAAAGCAAAAAGTAACTCTTTAATAGTAGAAAGTTTTAAGCAGCTTACAAATGAGATTATAGATTCTTTAAAATATAAACGATCTGAAATTATTTTGCATGCAGCAAATTCTTATGCGGTGCTATTAAATCAAAGATCTCATTTTGACATGGTACGTCCTGGTCTCTTTCTATATGGATATTTTCAAAATGAAAAAGATCGTATATTATACAGTCGGGATTTTAAAATTAAACCATCTATTTCATTATATGCAAAGCCGGTAAGTTTACGTACATTAAATTCTGGTGATACTATTTCATATGGTTCCACTTATAAAGTAGAAACGAATGCTTATACAACTGCTGTTTTACCAATAGGATATGCTGATGGTATTCCTAGAGCTTTGTCAAATAAAATCAATTTTCAAAATTTTCCTTTGCATGGCAGGGTGACAATGGATCAGATTATTCTTGGAAAAGTAAAATCCCATTATAAAGAGATAGAACTTCTTGGAAAATCATCGCCATCGCTTGAGCATTGGGCAGATCTATCAAATACTGTAACTTATGAGATTATGACAAAACTGGGCCATCGCTTGAATCGAATTCTTGATTAATTTTCCATATTGTAAAGTACAGTTTCATTGGTAATCAGGTTTCCTATAATAGTAACTTCAAGGACTCCATTTTTTTTTAAAAATTCATTCAGCCATTTAAATTTTTTAAATGTATCTTGAAAATTGTTAAACTTGTAATGAAGAGGATAATTTTCAGATTTATAATTATGGGGATAGGGTAGAATCATCAGTACTGTTACATAAAAATAGTCTTTTTTATCTTCGATAATTATATGCGATACTTTTTTATGCCAGATATATTTTCTAAACAATGTATCATGCAAACCGCTTTGGTCAGGTTTTATAAATTCTAGTTTATAATAATCAAGAGGATTCGTTTCTGATAATAATGGGGTAAAAAAAAGCAGAAAAGAGATTACGTAGTATCGGGGCATTAATTATTTATCGAATTATTAGGTGATTTAAGTAATAAATTTATTTACAGTGCGCTGTTAATTCAGGTTGGTATCACTTATGATAATAAAATCTTTAAAATGCAAAGGAGCTGTTGAAATTGTATTACAGGGAAAACTGAATTTTGAAGCAGTTCATGATTTGGGTCCTAAAATTAAAGGTGAAATAATGGAACATAGTTCTATGGTATATGGTTTTAATCTTCAAAAACTTGATTTTATTGATTCTTCAGGTCTGAGCTTTTTACTAAGGTTAAATGATGAACTTCTGGCAGATAAAAAAAAGGTATATTTTTTTGGAGCTAATCAGGGTGTGCAAAATATAATTAAAATATCAAGGCTTGAAAAATATATGACTCTCATTGATCCTTTTATTTTTTATAATCAGCATCCGCCTGTTGAATAACGATCTCTTTTTCGCAGTATGGGAATAAAAAAGAAGTTTTCCAGTCTTCATATTTTGGATATTTAACAAATCTATAATAAAGTAATAAAAAAGAAATATGAACAGCTGCTTCACGAAATCTTTCCCTTCCATAGGGTAAGAAAAATTTTTCGACAAGTGCAAGTTTTTCTTTTTTGCCGGCGATTCCAATAAAAATGGTTCCCGTAGGTTTTTCAAGGGTGCCGCCATCAGGACCTGCAATTCCAGTTGTCGAAAATACATAGTCACAAGATAACGCATCAAGACCGTTTATGCAAAGTTCTAAAGCTGTTTCTCCACTTACCGCTCCGAAAGTTTCAAGAGTTTCTTTTTTTACATGTAGTAAATTCTGTTTTATCACATTGTCATAACAGGTAATTGATCCATTATAGTAACGGGAAGAACCCGCCTGGTCGGTTATCATTTTTCCCCCAAGGCCTCCTGTACAACTCTCAACTGTTGCAAATTTTTTATTATTGTTCAAAAGGTATTCTATCCATTTATCAATCGGGTTGTCCAGAATATGATCATGAAACAGGTTAAAAATTTCTGATTTTAAATTAAGGTAACTGTTATTGGTTTCTTCGCTGCTTTTGAAAAATAGTTTACTACCCCATGGAAGAGCATGAACACCCAAAAAAATATTTTCAGGAGTATGAATCGATTCGTAGGCGGTCGCTTCAGCAATACCCCAGAGTGGAATAGATGCTGTTACCTTTTTTTTTATTTCCAGTCTGCTTAGTTGCGCAATTACCTCTGGCCAGATACTTTTAATTTCAACAGGAAACCCTGGTAAGGAAAATAGACTGATTTCAGGAATATAAATACCAGGTGCAAGACCGGTATTATTTTTTAATCCGATGGCTCCTTTGGGAATTCGGGCCTGACGTAAAATTCTATTTTTTATATTCTCAAACAAAGTGTCCGAAGAACTCTTTTTTGAAATTCGTTTTATAACTGCATTAACTTTTTTCAGGGAAGCAGGATCATATTCTGTTTCTCTTTCTGTTAATTCACAAAGTAAATCAACAGTAAGATCATCATCAGTGGGGCCTAATCCGCCTGTTGTTATAATAATATCTTTTTTTTTAATAAAATTTTTTAATGTATCTTTAATAAGTTCACTATTATCAGGAATAATAGATGCTTCAATAAGTTCTATTCCCAGTGTAAACAGCTGATCTGCTATAAATTTAACATTTGTATCAGAAATAAACCCGTTAGTTAATTCAGAACCAATTGCGAGGACTCTGATTCCGTGTATCATATTTACTTTGTCAGAGAAGCATTAATAATTTTTTGTTTTTCCTGACTGTTTTTTAAAATTGTTTCATGCAAACTATTTCCATGAGAATCCATTGTTACAATGCATTCAAAGTTTTCAACTTCGAGAACCCAGAAGGCTTCAGGTACTCCAAAATTCAGTTTAAATACCTCTTTAACTTTTTTAATGCAAGCTGCAGTATAAGTTGCTGCACCACCAATTGCATGAAGATATACTGCACCAAAGTCAACACATCCTTTTAAAGTTTTAGGGCCCATACCACCTTTACCAATGACGCCTCTTAATCCTAAGAGTTTAATTACATCATACTCATAGGGTTCTTCTCTGGTTGAAGTGGTTGGTCCAGCTGCAGTAATATAATATTCCCCGGCTTCATTTTTCATTACCACCGGTCCGCAATGGTATAGTAAACCACCGGTAAGTGATTTTTTTAACTCATTCAAAACGGTTTTTTCGATTTCAGGAGGATTTTTATCAGTAACAAATGTGTCTTTTAAATATTTGTGTGCTGCATCCCGGCCTGTAACAATGGTTCCTGAAATGCTGACAACATCACCTGTTTTAAGATTTTTAATATCTTTTTCGGTTATATGGGGAGAATTTAATTTGATAATATTTTTCATTTTTTACTCTATAATATATTTATTTTTACTGATTATTAATCGTTTTCTGCGGGTAGCCCAGCACATATAAGAGATACTGACAAAAAAACTTGCAGGTATACGGTGCATTTTCGCTATTTTCATGCCCAGAAGTGTAGTTTGTCCACCAAACCCCATGGGGCCAATTCCCATTTCGTTTGATTTGTTTAATAACTCTTCTTCCATATTTTTCAAAACAGGATCATTATTTGTATCTTTCAGAGGTCTGAATATCTGTTCTTTGGCTGTAAGGGCACCTGTTACCCTGTCACCTCCGATACTTACCCCTAAAATTCCAGGTGCACACCCCTTTCCCTGAGCCTGAACTACTGCATCTAAAATTACTTTTTTTACGCCTGTAATATCCCGACCTGCATCCAAAGGGGTATATGGTAAAGAATATTGAGCACCGACGTTTTCACATCCACCCCCTTTTAGCATTATATCGATTATAATATCGGAATGTTCGCTTTCGTGAAAGAAAAATACAGGTAGTCCATCACCTGTGTTATCTCCTGAATTTTCACCGGTCAGCGAATCTACAGAGTTGGGTCTAAGGTAACCTTTTTTTGTGGCTTGAACAACAGCTTCTGTCAGCTCTTTTTTGAGTTTAAGTGTACTTACTCCAAGTGGATATTCGATGTGAAAGACCACCGAACCGGTATCCTGACATAAAGGTGTCTTTTTTTCATAAGCTGCATCAATATTTTCAAGTATGATTTCAAAAGCTCTTTGCGCACGTGATTCTGGTTCTTCTTTTTCTTTGCAGGATTTTATAGCGTCGACGACATCTTGTGGAAGATGAGTAGATGCTTCCTTGATTAGCTCAATATAAATATTACCTTTATTTTCGTCTGTGAATTCACCTGTTATTTTACTTGTATTCATTATAAACTCTTTTTTAAACATTCAGGGAACAATATTCATTTTGGCAATCTTTTTAAAAAAATAATTCTTTCTTGAATTAATATACCTGTTTTATAATAAAAAACCGATTATAAAATATGCATACTTTTTTGAGCCTGGTTTTTAGTATACGTTTGGCGGTCATAATCTTGATATTATCAATATTTCAATGCGCAACCCCAAAAAGCAAGAAAGTTCCTGAATCATATGAAAAAAATGAAGCTGAAATTCACTCTATGATTCTTGCATTAAGCAGACAAATTATAAATAAAGATGATGTAGACCATTATCCGGTATATTATGGTATTGATATAAGAAATAAAAAAGATATGATCATTATATTTCAATATAACGAACAAAAACCTGAACTTTCGCTCTATTTGCTGATATATAAAAAAACAAATTATTCAGAATGTGTTAAACTTCGTGGCCACCCACTATTCTCTACCTCCATGGATAGCTACATTGGTTGTGAACCTGAAAGCAGAGAGTCGATTAGTCAATAAATTGTTCAATACCGATTTTAATTAAATTATCTTCTAAATATTCCAATCTTTTTATAACACTGATTGCAGGGTCGAGTTTACCAATTTGAATATTAAATTTTGCGCCTATATGAAATCGCTCATCTTTTGGAATTTTCAAGAGAAAGATTAAACTTGCACCATCATAAGATTGATTTTCAATCAAGGCGATAATTTTTTCTTTTGGTTTTCCTGGTTGTGAGGCTTCAATTTCTATTATTCCAATATCGTCTGCATCTGGTATAAATCTTATATGTCTTCTTGTTTCGTGGTTATCCATATGTACTCCTTTAAACTACTTTAAGATTAACTATATTGTATATAATTGTCTATAAATAATTAGAAAATTCTTCTATATTGTCTGTGATAACAAGGGTTACGCCAAGTGATTTTAACAATTGATAATCCTCTTTTTTATTAACAGTCCAGATGATTATAGGGTACTTTTTTTTCTGTAATATTTTGATTGTATTTTTGCTGGTTCCTTTTAAGGGAAGATGTATGAAATCTGGCCGGGCTACTAAAATTCCGGCAAGAATTCGCAGAGACATAAATACGCCTGGCTCAACGAGTAGTCCAGTGGGTACTTGAGGGGCTTTATTTTTCATGTAACGAATGGCTAATATATTAAAACTGCTGAAAAAAATTTTTTTTTCAAAATCTGGCCGGCAAATATCAAGAACAGAATTTTCGAGTTTATAATTAAGCCGATACCAGTCATGCTTTAATTCAATATTGGTGTATGATTTTTTTCCGAATTTATTCAGATAATCACTGAGGGTTAAGGGTGGTTGTTTTTTGTGTGTTTTTTCTTCTTTTAAATAATAACCCCAGTCAAGATTTTGAATTTCTTTATAAAATTTATTTTCCAGAATTCCTGAACCCGAGGTGGTTCGGGTAAGATTTTTTCCATGAAAAACGAGAGGAATATTATCTCTGGTAATTCTTACATCAAGCTCATGAATATAAAAACCTCTGGCATCTGATTTTTGAAAAGCAATCATGCAATTTTCAGGATAGGGTCCTTTTTTTCCATATCCACGGTGAGTGGCTATTAATGGTTTTTTTTTATTTTTCAAATCAGGAAAAAAATCAAAAAATGAATGATAGGTTTTCATATAGATAACTTGAATTTTTCGTTCATGAGGCTATTTAATTACAGGAACTTCACTGAGATAGTTGAAATCAACATCTTGACGAAGTCTTTTTATATTCTCATGTAAGAAGCTCTTTGTTTTCCTGGACGATGCTTCTGCAACGATTATAACATAGCCTCTTTCTCTTGCTTTTTGAGCAAGTATATTCCATTCAGCAATTAAATCAGAATTTTCCTGTAGATAGGCATCGGTCTGATATGCGTTCAGGGACATGATTTTTGCGGTATCGTATCCACTTTGAACGGAAGCTTGTGTCGATGTATCAAGGTAATAGTGTATACCTTTAGCACGTAAAATCTGAAAAAGGTTGCGCAGACTTATAATATCTTTTAAAAAAAGATCACCTTTTACACTGGCGACACCGGTTATATTTTTTTGATTTATTAAAAGTCTGTCCAGGTAAGCGGATAATTTGAGGTTATCATGCGCATCTTCTATAGTTAATGTTCCAGTATTGTCAAGAGTATGATCCCCTGTTTCCATGTTAATACTTATCCATAGCTCCTGTTTATACGAGATCACTCTTTCGGACATTTCCTGAAAGTTTAATGCATCAGACTTTAGGCCAAAGGTTAAAGAGATACCCAGACCCTGCCAATCGCGAATTACATCGTGAGAATCTGCGTTATTTACAAAAAGTGCAATCATTGGCCTTGTCTTTTCATTTTCAGGCCACAGAATGCGTGCATCTCTTACATAGACTTTAATATAAATGTAGTTGCCCTTATCGTTAAAAGGTTCGGTCTTATATAAATAAAGACCTGATTTTTTTTCAATTTGATAACTTTCTTTAATTAGCCTTAGACCATTTTGGTATAAAATATCAAGAAGTCCATTTCTTACGAATTGCGGATAGTTACCCGTGCATGCGATTGATATCAGAGGTCTGTTGAAATATATCAGTTCATCAGTGGCGCACTCCTTTTCAGCCCAGAGACTAAGCAGATTTTTTTTAAGCTCTTCTCTGTTTGCATCATTGATACTATACAAGTTAGAGCGAATTGCACCAAAAATTAAAATTATTATCACTAAAGAATAAATATATTTTTTTTTATTAATCATTCCAGCTCCAATTAGATTTTTTGGATTTTTTCTTTTTTTCAGGTGTAACCTTTTTTTCTTCTGTGGCTGCCTCTTTTTTATCAGGTGAACTTTCTTGTTTTGCCGGTTCGATCGGTTTATTTTCTTTTGGGGCTTTTTTTTCTTTTTTAACCGGTTTTTCAGGTTCGGGAACAGGTTTAGTTTCGGCTGGTGGTGCTGGTTCCGGTTTGACGGCTGCCTCTTCCTTTTTCGGTTCTTCGGGTTTGATTATGGGCAAAACTTCATTTTTTGGTGGTTCCGGAGGAATTGAAATAATATTGCCTTTAAGATCATTTTGTTCATAATCAAGAGCAAATGAAATTACAGCATTTTCAAAAATGGTATCATATTTACGGGAATGATGTTCATCTGCCAGACAAGATAATGAAATTACAAAGTTATTTTTTTTAATGATAACAGTATGTTCATAATAAATTATTCCTTTGTTTTTCAACTTCCATAATGTATCCACTTTATTGTCATCAATATATTTTTCAGTTACAGATGAAATATAAGAGTACATGGCCGAAAGGCGGGCTGCTTTTTTATTTAATAACTCTTTCGTAGAGTACTCTTTTTCTACTGTAAAACTTCTTACCTCTATGATGGAACCTTCTTTAGATATTGTTAAAATAACTCCATTGTCTTTATATTGATAGTCTTTTTCCCAATCAGGCGGAACATCAATTATAAATCCTGGTTCAGACTCTCCTGGGCGCCATTCGATTGTATCTGAAGATAATGGGGAAAAAATAAATAAACTAATAGTAAAAAGAATTCTTTTTATTAATACTTGTTTGCGCATACGGTACACTTATATTTTCGGTATTCTGGATGCAAAAAAAAACTTTTCCGGTTATAATTAACCAATTAGTTATATTGTACAGGCAGATTATTTAAAGAATTATGAAAAAAGAGACATTATTGATTTTAGAAAAGGCTCTAAATGGAGAGCGTATCAATGATGCTGAAGCTTTATATCTGTTTTTAAGAGCAAACTTGCATGATATTGGAAAATGTGCGCAATCTATTAGAAATAAAATGGTTCCTGAAAAAAAAGTATCTTATACAGCATTTAGAATAATAAACTATACAGATATCTGTACGATTGATTGCTCATTTTGTTCTTTTAAAAAACCTGAAGACAGTGAAAAGGGTTATATATACACCATAGAGCAGATTTTAGAAAAAGCTGATTCAGCTATTTCGCAGGGAGCAGATCAGTTTTTTATACAAGGGGGAGTGAATCCTCAAATACCGCTGAGCTATTATATCGGCCTTTTAACTGCTCTGAAGTCCAGGTACCCGGATTCTCATATCAGGGCATTTTCTCCAGTGGAAATTTTATCCATGTCTCGCCAGAACAATTTTTCAGTATATGAAATTTTAAAAAAGCTTCAAATTGCGGGAATGGATAGTATTCCTGGTGCCGGGGCAGAGATTCTTACCGAAAGAATGAGAAAATTATTAAGTGAAAAAAAATGTAGTACCAATGAGTGGTATGAGATCATGCATACAGCCTTGTCTCCTCTGGATAGAGGCGGTTTAAACATGAAAGGTTCAACGAATATTGTCTGGGGTTCGAGTGAAACACCCGAAGAGATTATCGAACATCTTTCTATTATCAGAAAATTGCAGGATGAAACGGGAAATGTTTGCTCTTTTGTTCCATGGACATTTCAGCGACAAACGAACTCTTTTCCCGTAAGGGAAGTGAGTTCCACAGAGTATTTAAAACTTCTGGCACTCTCCCGTATTTATCTTGACAATATACCAAATATTGAGGTCTCTCTAATGGTAAAAGGTCGTGATATCGGTCAGGTTGCTCTGCATTATGGGGCAAATGATATTAATTCACCCGTTTTTGAGGAAAACGTTTTACGCTCATATGGATTAAAAAGTATAGCTGAAGCGGAAAACTTTATAAAAGAGTCCGGATTTATTCCGGTTCGCAGAAATTTAAATTTTGATTATAATAAGTATTGACATCAGATTAAATGGGATTAAAATTTATAATGAATTTTTCAGGATTTTACCAGTATAGCAGATGGCTAATTGAATACTATCTTTTAAAACCATTTGCATTATCTTACATATCTGCAATTTTAATTGGTTTAGGCTTTGCCCGGTTCAGCAGTTCCATATTTATATTTATCAGTGATGAAGATAATCGGGCCAATGGTTTATCACATTCCAGTTTAACGGCAAAGGTTTCTGTATTAAAAGATAATGTTAATGCTGGAAATGCCGATTCCCTTCTGGGCGGTAAACTTTTTGCAGCAGTACCTGAGGGCCAAACTTCTTTGATGGCGGTGACGCCGACTCTTGCAATTGAAAATTTAAAATTAATAGGTACTATTGAAGGAGATCCTTCGTTTGCCCGGGCGATAATAAGAGATTCTAAAAAAACAGAGGAACCAAGAGAATATGCAATTGGTGAAAAGCTTGATGATGCTAAAATAATTAACATCAAACGTGAACTGGTTGAAATATTACTGAATAACGAAAAATATACACTTACTCTTGAAAACCCGACTCCTTCTTCCTCTCCACCCCTTGCAAATGCATCCCCTCAGGTCCGCACGGAAGTTCCTGTTGCAACAGTGAAACCTTATAACATACCGGAAGAAGATAGTGCCAAACAGGAAGAGATGCGTAAGGAGGCAATAAGTCGCAGACAGGCACAACTTGAAATGGAAAAAAAGAAATCGATTGTTAATAATCCCAATATGCAAGGAAGACCGGGAATGCAACCCGGCAGGCCGAATATGAATAGAGTTCCGGGATTGCCTCAGGGGGTTCGACGTCCCGGAATGCCAGGACAGCCACCTATACCGAATCAGCAACCAAATAATCGGCCTCCTTATAGTAAATGATTCCAACCAGAAAATTAGGCATTGATGGACCCTATATAACAGAAGTTGGCCTGGGAACATGGGCTATAGGTGGTTCCTGGCAATTTGGCTGGGGAAAACAAAATATTGAGGAATCAAAAAAAGCAATTCAACAGGCTATTGAGTCAGGTGTTAACTGGATAGACACTGCACCGGCATATGGATTGGGTCTTTCTGAATCTATTGTGGGAGATGTTTTATCTTATATAAAAAATGATATTTTTCTAGCAACCAAATGCGGTTTATTGTGGAATAGTTCGGGAAAAATAAAAAGGTATCTTGATCCACAATCCATTGTAAAAGAGTGTAATGAAAGTTTGAAAAGGTTAAAAAGAGATTATATAGATCTCTATCAAATTCATTGGCCCGATGATAACAGATCACTTGAAAAAAGCTGGGAGGCCATGGCAAAATTAAAGGCTTCTGGAAAAGTTCGTTTTATTGGTGTAAGTAATTTTTCTGTAGAACAGCTGGAAAAATGTAAAAAGATAGCACATATCACCTCATTGCAATCTCCTTATAGTTTGCTAAAGCGAAGTGTTGAGCCAGAAATATTAAAATGGTGTAAAGATAATCAAACAGGCTTTTTGGCTTATAGCCCATTGCAGACAGGATTACTGACGGGTAAGTTTAACAAAGAATATTTACAAAATCTTGATGCTGAGGATTGGCGAAAAAAAAATGATTTATTCAAGGAACCTCTTTTTTCCCAGATACTACAATTTGTTGATTCGCTTAAATTAACAGCAAAAAAAATTGATCATACTGTTGCCGGGGTGGCAGTAGCATGGGTTTTGCAGAACCTAGTGGTAACCTCTGCGATTGTCGGTGTAAGAAATGAATTTCAGGCGAATAAGCTAAAAGAGGGTTTAAACTGGAAACTTTCAGATCAGGATTTACTGGAAATCAAAAAAAATCTTGTAAAATATCTAAACTATTAAATAATTATTTTTTTGAATTTTTAAGGTATTTCCAGCGTCTGTATTTATTCTTAATTGATGTAATGTAGTAGGGACCAAAGAATAAAAGGTAGTTTGCATATACAAACCCTACATAAATTTTATAGTACATATTTCCTGTAAAAAAATGATATATGATTATTAATACCGAAGGTATTATAACATATTTCAAGGGTAAAGGAAAGAAAAAAATTAAAATCTGTACATTAGGAAACAAGGTAGCTACGGCTAAAAAAAGTGATATTTCAATATCAGAAAATGTTCCTATGGGTACATTAAAAAGAAAAGAAAAGGCGATTGTCATTATAACTGAAATAAATAAATAAAGTGTAGTTTTAAATTCACCCCAATTTTGTTCGAGAGTGTTAATAATAAAAAATAAAAACATTAAAAAGAATGCAGTAAAAATATAACTAAAAAAAGATTCGTTAATTTGTACGCCCGGAATTCCCAAAAAAGTAATTAACCGCCAATATTCTCCTGCCAATATTTTTTCGGGATCGAGTACAAGTTTTCCCAGTACTGCAGGTTCTATAACTGAAATAATGAGACCGAAAATTTGAAGCACAATCAGATATAGAGCAAGATTTGGTAAAGAAAACCATCCAATTTTTTTTTCAAGAATACTGATCCATTTCGGGTTTTCGTTCATCATAAAATCTCCTCTGGGGACATAAGTAAAACGTTGTTAGCGGTTTCAACCGAATAAATGAAAAAGGATTTAAATAAAAAGTTATCCACAAATGTGGAATAATGTGTATAACTAATGTTTATAAAAATAATGGCTTTTTAATTTTAATATTTGAAAGAAAAAAATCAGGTCTAAAAATCTTTTAGACCTGATTCATTAAGGAAAAGGTTAAGAGATAGCGTTAATTATTTTGTTTAATGTAGCGCTTGGTCTCATTGCTTTGCTGGTTTTTTCTTTATCGGGGCGGTAATAACCTCCGATTTCTTGAGGTTTTCCTTGTGCCTTTATTAATTCATCATTAATTTTAGACTCGTTATCAGAAAGTTCCTTGTAAATGTTGGCAAAGTTTTTTTGAATTTCACTGTTCTTTGTCTGGGCCGCTAATGCCTGAGCCCAATACAGAGCCAGATAAAAATGACTTCCCCGGTTATCAATTTCCCCAACTTTTCGAGCTGGTGACTTGTTGTTATCAAGTATTTTTGCGATAGCCTGATCAAGTGTATCAGCTAAAACCTGTGCTTTGTCATTTTTAAATGTATGTGCAAGATGTTCCAGAGATACTCCTAATGCAAGGAATTCACCCAATGAATCCCATCTTAAATAACCCTCTTCCACAAATTGCTGCACATGTTTTGGCGCAGATCCGCCGGCACCTGTCTCAAACAATCCTCCACCCTGCATTAAAGGTACTATAGAGAGCATTTTTGCACTCGTTCCTAATTCAATGATCGGAAAAAGGTCAGTCAAATAATCACGGAGAACATTGCCGGTTACCGAGATGGTATCTTTTCCAGCACGGATTCTTTCCAGTGAAAATCTCATCGCTTCTACCGGTGGTTTGATTTGGATATCAAGACCTTTGGTATCATGATTTTTAAGATACTGGTTCACTTTTTCGATTAATTGTGCATCATGAGCACGGTTTTTATCAAGCCAGAAAATAGCAGGTGTGTTAGAAGCACGTGCTCTGTTTACCGCAAGTTTGACCCAGTCTTGAATAGACGCATCTTTGGTCTGACACATTCTAAAGATATCACCGGTTTCTACTTTTTGCTCCATTAAAACATTTCCAGACTGGTCGACTATGCGCATTACTCCATTAGAAGCAGCTTCAAATGTTTTATCATGCGAGCCATATTCTTCAGCCTTTTGTGCCATTAATCCAACATTAGGAACGCTTCCAATGGTAACAGGATCAAGTGCTCCATGCTTCTGGCAATCTGCTATAATTTCTTGATACATTCTTGCATAGCATCTGTCAGGAACCATTGCTATAGTATCATGGAGTTTTCCATCAGGACCCCACATTTTTCCGCCATCACGTACTACAACCGGCATAGACGCATCGATAATGATGTCGTTAGGCACATGAAGATTTGTAATTCCCTTATCTGAATTTACCATTGCTAATGCAGGTCTTTTGGCATAGACTGCTTTGATATCGGCTTCAATTTCAGCTTTTTTGTTTTCGGGTAATTTAGCTATTTTTGCATATACATCGCCTAATCCATTGTTCGGGTTTACACCAATTTGTTTAAATGTTTCACCATGCTTGTCAAAAACATCTTTGTAAAAAACAGTTACTGCATGGCCAAACATAATCGGGTCAGAAACCTTCATCATGGTTGCTTTTAAATGAAGCGATAGTAAAACACCAGATTTTTGTGCTTCTTCAATTTCTGTTGCAAAAAAGTTTCGTAGTGATTTTACATTCATTGTTGATGTATCAATTACTTCTCCTTTTTTTAGTTTTGCATTATCTTTTAGCACAGTCGTTTTGCCGCTGTTGTCAACAAATTCAATTTTAAACGTTCCGTCGGCTTCAGCTGTTACAGATTTTTCACTTCCATAAAAGTCACCTGCAGTCATATGTGCAACATGAGTTTTGGAGTCTTTGCTCCAGCTACCCATTTTATGAGGGTTTTTTTGAGCGAATTGTTTTACCGAAGCTGCCGATCTTCTATCAGAATTTCCTTCTCTTAAAACAGGATTTACTGCGCTTCCGAGTACTTTTGCATATCTTGTTTTAATCTCTTTTTCTGCATCAGTTTTAGGATCTTCAGGGTAGTCAGGTAGTTTGTAACCTTTGCTCTGTAATTCTGCAATAGCCTCTTTTAACTGGGGGACAGATGCACTGATATTGGGGAGCTTGATTATATTAGCTTCAGGTTTCGTGGCTAATTCTCCAAGTTCGGCCAGGTAATCAGGAATTCTCTGGCTGTCTGTTAAAAAGTCAGGGAAGGTTGCAATAATTCTTCCTGATAGGGAAATATCTCGGGTTTCTACTGATACACCTGCTGCATTTGTAAATGCGTTGACTATGGGTAGTAATGAGTATGTCGCTAATGCAGGAGCTTCGTCAATCTCAGTCCAGATTATTTTTGCTTTTAATTTATCCATTTTTAAATCCTCTACTTAAATTTTAGTTTTGTCTAACTGGAAGAAACATATAAATTTATTAAATTTTTAGGTTTACTTCCGCCTCCATAACCATAAGGGAAATAACCTTGTAAATAGTTTTCTCTTGTTTTTTACATTGGTTTCTGACAAGTTTTTTACAAATTTGCAGTTAAGAAAACAGATATAATCCGAATTTACTTATAAAATTTAAGTATTTATTTGTTTAAACTTTTGTGAGTTCCGTCGCAATAGGGCGGGGTTTTGGTATGCTTGCAAAGGCATAATGATACTTTTTTATCATCTGCCAATTCAAATTTAAGTGGGGTAAATGTAGTAACTTTATGAGATCCGTCACAAAAAGGTTGATTCGTAGACCTACCACAAGCACACCAGAAATACGTTCCAGCTTTAAGATCAAGCTTGGCAGAATGAAACGCGGCAATCAATGGTTCTGACATAAATTACTCCTTTATGAATTATCAGTTTAATAGACGTACATAAGTTCAGTAAATCCAATGATAATTGTTTTATTTTAATATACTAAAAGTACGGTAACTAACTAATTTTCAATTTTTGGTTTTATATTTTTTTCATTTTTAAACTTAATGAATTACTGATTACAGAGATTGAACTCATTGCCATCGCTGCCCCGGCAATAACAGGTGTAAGAAAACCCATTGCGGCAAATGGGATTCCGATAATATTATAAAAAAATGCCCAGAAAAGGTTTTGTCTTATTTTTTTCATAGTTGCCCGTGAAAGCTTTATGGTACGCACAACAGCTGGAAGGTTTCCATGAATTAAGGTAATATCTGATGACTCTATGGCAATATCAGTTCCTGTGCCAATTGCTATTCCAATGTCTGCTGTAGTCAAAGCTGGAGCATCATTTATACCATCACCCACCATTGCAACGGTATATCCCCGGGACTGCAATTTTTTAACCTCTTCTGCTTTGTTTGCTGGCAATACACCTGAAAGAATATGATCAATGCCAGCTTTTTGAGCTATAATATTTGCACTTCCTGCATTGTCGCCTGTGACCATATATACAAGTATTCCCAGCTTTTTTAATGCATCTATGGCATCTCTGGAATCTTCTTTGATTTGATCGGACACAGCAAGAATTCCTTCTATTTTATTATGAATTGCTATTAATATTGTACTTTTTCCTTCATTTTCCAGGGCAGTAATTTTATTTTCAATATCATTTTCCGTTCGGGAACTAATTTGATTTATAATCCAATTGTAGTTGCCTATGTAAATTGAAAATGGCTCCTTAAAATTTTCAAAAGTATGGGCAGGTATTATTGCAAAGACTCCTCCACCGGGAAAAATTTCAAAATTATCAGGATCGGCCAAAGTCATATTTCTATCTAAAGCTGCTGAATAAATAGCCTTTCCCAGGGGATGTTCTGAGCGTTTTTCTGCAATTGCTGCTATTTGCAGTAGTTGGTTCTGGCTGAAATTTCCCAGTGAAATTATATCAGAAACCCGGGGCTTACCTGTGGTAATGGTTCCTGTTTTATCAAGGATAATTGCATTTATTTTTTCTGCAAGTTCGAGTGCCTCTCCATTTTTAATGAGAATGCCTAAGGAGGCGCCTCTACCCGTGCCAACCATTAGTGCCGTTGGGGTGGCAAGGCCAAGTGCACAGGGGCAGGCAATCACAAGTACTGCTACTGCATTAATCAGCGCTGCTGATAAATTATGAAATTCAAAAAACCATACTGAAAAAGTTAACAGGGCAACAGTCACAACGACTGGGACAAATATGGAAGAAACTTTGTCAGCTAGTTTCTGTATAGGTGCTTTTGACCCTTGTGCCTCTTCCACGATGGCGATAATCTGAGCCAGCATGGAATCTTTGCCAATTGCGGTCGCTCTGATTTTAAATGATCCATACTGATTTATTGTCGCTCCGGCAACGTTGTCACCAACAGCTTTGTTCACAGGCAGGCTTTCACCCGTCAGCATACTTTCATCAACAAGAGAATTTCCTTCTATTATTGTGCCATCAACAGGAATTTTTTCACCGGGATATATTATAATAAGATCATCTTTTTTTACCTGATCAATAGATATTTCGGTTTCTTGTCCATTAACCAAAATCCGGGCAGATTTGGGTTGTAAACCAAGAAGAGCTTTAATTGAGTCGGAGGTTTTGCTTTTAGCAACAGCTTCCAGATATTTACCATACATTACCAGAGTAATTACAACAGCAGAGGCCTCAAAGTAAAGTTCAGGCATATCTGTACGGGGAGCAAAAAAACCGGTATAGATACTGTAAAAATAGGCTGCTGAGGTTCCTATCGAAACAAGAAGGTCCATACCTGCACTTTTCACTTTAAGCGCATGCCAGGCATTTCGGTAAAATCGTGCCCCAATAATAAACTGAACAGGTGTAGCCAGAAAAAGCTGTAACCATGGGTTGTGTAGAAAGTGAGCAGTAGTCATGAAAATTTGATGAGGATAATAATTTGCAATAAGTACGATAACCATTCCGAAGATAAGGGGTGCACTGAGCAGCGCTGCCCATAAGGTCGAGAGACCCATTTTTCGTGTATGCTCTTTTTTTTGATCCTGGGCAATATTTTTTGTTTCTTGCTGTATGATTCGGGCTCCATATCCGGCATTTTGAATTGCGGTTATAATCTCATATTCGGAAATTACAGAAAGATCTGCTATTGCGTGTGCTTTTTCTGATGCAAAATTAACATTTGCCGATTTAACGCCGGGTAGTGTTGAGATAACTTTTTCAATGGTTAAAGCACAATTGGAACAACTCATTCCGGATAAATCAAGCTCGACTGGTTTTATAAGGGCATTGCTTTTCGAAGGGAGTGGGGCACGGGGAACCTCATAACCCAATTCGACAATTTTATTTTCCAGGATCTCTTTTGTTGTCTGGCTTGAATTAAATACAACATTTGCTTTTTCAGTCGCAAAATTTACTGCAACAGTTTGTACCCCATCTATTTCAGATAATCCTTTTTCAATCGTAGCAGCACAATTGGAACAACTCATTCCTATTATATTTATACTCTCTTTTGCAATGGGTTCCATATATTCCTCCTGAATAACAAGTTTTATATAACTTATTTATATATTTATTATAACAGGGTTTTAGTCGACTACTGTTGCTTTATAGTGGCTTCCGTTAAGAGCAGCTAAAATAGACGCAGTATTCGTCTGGTCGGCATCAAAGAGAATCATAGCATCTTTTTTTTCGAGACTAACGCTGACTTTTTCGACACCGGATACTCCTTTGAATAATTTTTCTACGTTTTTTACGCAATGACCGCATGTCATACCTGAGACAGATAATTTTTTTTCTACTTTGTTCATTAAAATCTCCTTTTTTTAAATTTTTTTATTTCATCATTTTTTTCATAGTAATTAAAAGTTCGTCAATAACCGAATTTTTACCTTTTTGAATTTGATCCAGTACGCACCCTTTAATGTGTGCTTCAAGCAATGTTTTTTTTACTCCATCGAGTGCGGACTCTATCGCCAGAATCTGGTGTAAAATTCCATCACAATAGGTGTCATTATCAATCATTCGGGAAACTCCCCGTATTTGACCTTCAATTCGATGCAACCGGTTCTGCATATTTATTTTTAATTCTTTCGGGTGTGAGGCGTTTTTATGGTCACATGAATTTTTGATCTCTTTATTGCTTTCTTGAAGAATGGCCATTACTTTTCCATTTTATTTTTTCATACCCCCAGGGGGTATCTGTAATTTAAGAATAAATCGGCTAAAGGGCAAAAAAAAGAGCTTTTCACTTTGTAACTAAATACCTGAATTTCGCACATGAGCTATAAACAGGCGTTAGAAGGCGACCTGAATATTTAATAAATGGTAATTTCAATCAGACATGTATGCAACCGGGTTTGTAATGGTTTGCACCTTTCCCTGATAGGTTTTTCGAAAAAGAGAAGGCGATTGATTTGTTAATTTCAAGAAGGTGGTGTTAAAAACAGATACAGAGTTAAATCCGCATTCCATTGCGATATTGATAATAGACATTTGGGGAAATTTAATTAAAAGTTCTTTTGCTTCTTCAATGCGGTAATAATTAATATAAGAAGGAAAGTTTATTTTTTTATTTTCGTTCAAGTATTGTGAAAGCTGATGTGTGGAGATACAAAGCTTTTCTGCCAGGGTATTCAAGGTCAAAGTTTCATCAAGAAAAACTTTTTCAACTGTCATTAATACAAGAAGATTATTTTCAATTTGATTAATGTTTAAATTTCGTAAAAGTGATTTTTCATATTTTTTTATTTTTATAGATTTTGCAATGCCGTTAACCAGGTTTGGATATCGCTGTGAGACCAGATAAAAATAAATAAGTGTTGTTGTTAAAAAAGCTCCGTTAAATCGGATATTATTTATGTCATTAGAGAATACGGCTACCATACCGAGTATTGTTGCAATAGTATAAAAAAACAGTAAAAGCAAGATGGGTTGAATTCGATGATTTCGAAAGTCAACAAGTGACTTATTTTCCAGAAAAATGGCAATCATATATCCGAGAATTAAAAAATTTGCAGTGGAAACAATCAGTTTTATATTCATATCATATTGGTGCTGATTATATAGGAGGTTTAGTATATCAATTTTCTGCTGATCAGGAAGAATCCAATAGGGGTAGCAGATTAAAACGGATAGCAGTAATGGTATAAAATGAAGATAGTAAATATTTTTCCATTTAAAATTGGATGTGGTATGTACTTTTACATATAAATAAAATAAAGGTCCAATAGTGTAAAGTGTAGGAATGAAAGATAAAAAATATTGGGGGTGAGTTAAAATGTAGCCTGCATTATCGAGACCAAAATATAGAATTATATAAGACATATTAACAAAAAAAAACGTAAGCAAAATATTTTGTTTTGTAAGCGGTTTCTGTAATATCTGGCTGGCGGCCAGAACAAGTGCAAATATGGATCCAAATGATAAATAATAATAGATCACATTTAATATTATATTCATATTTTAATATAATTTCAATAAAATAGTTTCGGATTTATAAATTCGATAGATTTTATTTTTTAAATATGTTATACATTGCCATTATGTGTTATTTGAAATTTGTTCAAAAGGATAAAAAATATGAAAACCTGGCTTAGAGTATGGATTCATTTTATTGTAAGAAAACCTCAATGGAATTTATTTTTTTTGGTATTAATTACCTTGTTTTTTCTCTTGGGAATCAGAAAAATAGAGTCAGATAGTTCCATGGACTATTTGATGCCCAAGGCCGAGCCCGTTTACAAGCTGGGTGAACGAACAAAGGCTGCTTTTGCCGACAGTAAAACATTTTTTATAACCTCGATTGAAGCCTCAGAAAACATTAAACTTTTTTCAAAAGAAACTTTTAATCGTATGAATGATATGGTTGAGGAGATGGAAGAGTATAAAGATTTTAATTTAAATCTGGAAAACAGCCGCCTTGATTCCATTATTGCTCTGGGCAACGCCCAATTTACAGAACCGTTGACACAGGCTAAAACCAATATATCTGAAAATGGCAGAAATTCACAAGATAACCTTGAAAAAGATCTCGATGAAATGTTTTTAGAGGGCGGTGATTCTGTAATAAATCTTAATCAGAAAAAAAGTCATGAGGATATATGGGATATGGACAAGCCTTTGCCTGAAAGCAGGTATGTAGAAGCAATACGGGAAAAACGTATTTATAATCTGGAAAAATATAAACCAGTTCGCATTTATGATCTGAAAGAGGCTCTGGACAAAACAGGAAAAAGATCTCTTGAAACAGTGCTTTTTAAACTCGATTTTAATCATTATGATGATTCTTATCTGCTTAAAAAGAAAGAATTTTCCGCTATTTTAAATGGTTTGGAGGATATATATTTATATAAATCCATGCGTATTGTGCATATGTTTTCAAATCCAATTAGTGGTGAAGATATATCAGGTAAAAACGGCGAACTTACGCCCGTGGATTTTATACCCTTAAAAGATGGTGTACGCCAATTACCCGAGACACCTGAGGATTTTAAAAAATACATAGATAAAATAAAACTTAATCCATTAAATGAGAATCTTTTATATTCACTCGATAATACCGGTCAGATCAGGGCGCTTTCAATGACAATCGTTTTAAGAACAATGAAACATTATAATTTATTTTTCGATTATTTTTGGATAATTATAGAAAAAAACAATCAGCAGCCTTTGATATTGCACTCTATGGGTTCAATGGTAGTTGAAAAATATATGAATGATTATATGAAAAAAGATTTAAGAAATCTGATACCACTTGTTTTATTGATTGTTATCGTCACTTTTTATCTGAATTTTCGTACTATCGCCGGGGTTGTTTTACCTACTTTGACGGTGTTACTTGGCGCAGTCTGGACCATGGGATTGATGGGCCATCTGGGAATCAAGTTATCACTTTTGGTAAATATATTACCTCCTCTTTTAATTGCGGTAGGAAGCTCTTATTCGATTCATATGTTTAATCAATATATGATGGACAGGGGAACTTATACAAGTACAAATATAATTGAGGGTATGACTCATAGCATGAGTCATATTTCGATGACAATATTAATGGCTGCCTTAACTACAACCATCAGTTTTTTGACCCTTGTAACAAGTCAGGTTGTTTCTTTGCGGGACTTTGGTTTTCTGGCGGGAATTGGAGCTCTGTTCGCAATGGTAGTAAGCTTTGTTTTGATTCCGGGAGTAATTGTACTATGGAAACCCAAAGTCAAGAAAACCAGGATAGTGAAAATAAGCACTCATAAAATAGTCAATAAGCTGGTGCATAAATTATATATCTGGAGCACTGAGCGTACGAAAACTGTGGTTCTGATATTTGTTGTTTTGATGGTCATTGGAATAATTGGTCTAATAAAGGTTCGCCCGGAAACAGCTCCTATGTATAATTTTAAAGATGATTCCATTATCAGAAAGTTTGATAACAGGCTAAGTGAATTATTTAAAGGAACTTTTTCGATAAACCTTGTTTTTGATTCAGGAAAAATAAATGGTGCCCGTGACCCCCAGTTTTTAAATTACATTGAAGGGGTTAGAAGTTGGCTGGTTTTACCTGATCAAATGCATAAATACCATATTTTGTCTACAAATTCATTTGGTGATTTTGTAAAACGCATGAACATGGCAGTAAATAATGATCAAAAAATATATTATAAGATTCCTGACTCAGCTGCAACAATTAACGACTATCTGGAAATTTTTTCGGGTAGTGATGACAATTCAGATGGACGTGCGGATAGTTTTGAGCAGTTTGTTGATGTAGATTTCAGGCGTGTAAATCTCGTGATACGAACAGGTTCATTTGATGGAGTTTTATTCAGCACTGCTTTGAACAAAAGTCTGCAAAAACATATTAAGGGATATCTTGATCCATTACCTCATCCTGCGGGGATAACCTGGTTTTTGTCGGGAGACACCATTAATATTCCAGTTTTGGCGGATTTAATTGTTAAGGGGCAAATTATTAATATTATCACAAGTCTTTTTTTAATAGGCCTTTTGGTTTATTTTTTATTCAAACAGGTAAAAGCTTCTATTATGTCATTAATACCTGTAACTCTTGGTGTGGTAATGGTATATGGCTTTATGGGTTATGCACATATTTTTCTGGATATACCGAAAGCAATACTTTCATCTGTTATTGTAGGAATAGGGATTGATGATACCATTCATTTTATGAAAACTCTTGCGCATCATTTGAAGACAGGGGTAAATTTAAAAGATGCGATTAGAGAGACTTATAATGAAGCAGCCCTGGCAATTATTTACACTTCAGTAGCCCTTGTATTGGGTTTTTCTTTATTAATTATATCAGAATTTCAGCCTGTGTTTTTTCTGGGTTTTTTAATGTCAGGGGTAATGATAGCCACAACCATCGGAGCTTTGTTGTTCTTGCCTGCTGCTATTATGTTTTTTAACTTAAAAATTAACGATGTAGATATTGAATAGGTTTTTAAAAAAGGAGTAGCAATGAATACAAAATTAATTACCGCTTTGGTTATCACATTAAACTTACCGTTTTTTTTCTCTCTACATGCAGATGAAAAAGGCAGAGAAATTATGGAAAAAAATGATCTACTTAAAAAATCTCAAACCCGGTTATCAAAATCAGCAATGGTTGTGATTAATGGAGATAATAAAGAAGTTAAAGAGTTTGAAATGATTAGTAAACGGTATGGAAAAGATACAAGGTCGCACTCAACGTTCATTAAACCTACCAGAATAGAGTTTTTAAGCTGGTCATCTCCAGGAAGTGATTCCCAACAATGGATCAAATTATCGGGAGGTACGGTTCGAAAAATTGCCTCTTCAGATAAAAGTGGTTCATTTGTCGGCTCTCACTTTTATTATGAAGATTTAAATGAAAGAGATATCGACGATTATGAATATACCAGTAAGGGTGAAGAAAAAGTTGAAGGGGTCGATTGTTACAAGGTAGAGGCAGTAAAAAAGAGTGGAACCAGGGTGTATGAAAAAAGTGTTGTTTATTTGAGAAAGTCTGATTTTTTTATAATAAAAATTGATTTATATGAAAAACAGGGTCTCACTAAAATTATGCGCGCTGAAAAAATTGAAACTATAGATGGTATAATTACACCACGAAAGATTTCTATGGAGAGGGTGGATGGTAAAGGTAAAACAATTATTTATCTGCAATCAGTTGAGTATAATAAATCATTATCAGATCAGTTGTTTAAAAAGGAATCTCTTTAAATACAAAAGTTATGAAGGGTAAATGAAATGATAATTAAGCGAACTCAATTATTAATTTCTTTTTATATTTTTGCTTTATCAGGAATTAGTACTGCTCTTTTTTCTGAAGAAGATCTGGACGCCCAGTTTTTAGAGGCAGGCAACGCGAACCAAGACATTGATGGTGCTAATAAACCAAATTGGGGTATGTTTGGTTATCTGGAAAATGAAAATTATTTGAATATTTCAGAAAAAAAAGTTATTCCAGAAAGGGATATCATTAAGCTTGAAACAAGAGCAAGATTAAATTTTAAATATGGATCACTTTTTAATTATGGTCTCTTTTCGGGTGATATTTTCTTTTATCCTTTGCATCGATCCAATTTTAATCCCCAGGAAAACAAGGATTGGAGTATTGAGCCCTATGAGTTTTATATTGCATTTGGTGAGAAGCTGCAGTTTAAATTAGGAAAACAGGTTTTTAACTGGGGAAGTGCAGATGCTTTTCGTATTACAAATTATCTTGATACAAGAGATTTGAGAGAACTTTTCATGAAAGAGGAGGATGAAAGGTATAGGGGAAATTATGCATTCGATATAAAATATTTAACAGGGGATATATCATTTGAAGCAGCAATTTTACCAGTAATTACACCAGTTTTATTTCCGGCACCTGATAGTTATTGGGCAATACGTCAACCTCCAATCCATTCTTTAGAACCCAGGGTAGATAATTCGAGTATGCCCGAACCTTCTTATAAAAATATTTCTGTTGGTGTTAGAAGTGGAGGGACCATTTCTTTTTTTGATTTTTATTTAAGTTTTTACAGAGGTATAAATACCAATATACTGTTTTTTCCGCAAACTGTATTGTCGATGTTACAGGTTCCTCAAGCAATTAATTTAAAACTGGATTATTCTTTGGTTACGAAATATGGAGCTGATGGTGCATTTACAATTGGCAGGTTTTCCATTCGAACAGAGGTGATGTTTTCTCCTGATCAGAAAGCATTGGTTAAATCAGATACTTCAAGCAGCATTCAACTTTTAAACGGCACACCAGTAATTCTTCTTGAACAAAAAAGAGAATCGGCACCTATAATATCGTATACGGGAGGCATAGATTATATTTATGATGGAAATTCCGGTAGATTTTTAATTGAGTATTCTTCTTCACGATATTTAAAAAATAAAAATAAATATGTAAAAGAGTTTTTTACCGATTTTTTGTTCATTTCATTGGAAAATAAGTTTTACAATGATCATCTGGAGCTCAAAGGAGGATCGATACTCAGACCAATATCTAAAAATCCTGGTTGGGCTCCAGCATTTTCAATTTCCTGGAATTTTTTAAATGGCCTGAAGGTTAGTCTGGGCTCTATGATGTTTTCAGGAGGCGATGATACTTTAATTCAGATGTTTGAAAATAATGACATCGCCTATTTAAAAGCAAAAAAAGACTTTTAATATATATGGCGGATTAAAATATATAATCCGGATCCTTCGTTGCTCATTCCGTAATCAAAACAAATTACGGTAGCCTGATTCCATGTAATTCTTATTCCGGCGCCATAGGAGCTTCGAAAAAGAAGTTTTGTTAAAGGTATTTCCTTTGAGGGTAAAGTAATAGTATCGATAAATGGTGCAAAGGAATAGTCAAAGGTCTGATTAAATGCAGTTGTGTGGAAAAATGTATATCGCAATTCAAAATTCATAATGAACATCTGGTTATCAATAAATCGTTGATCGAGAAATCCCCGCATATTTGCCATTGAGGTAGACAAGCGGTCTGTAAAAAAAATGTGGCTGTGACCATAGAATGGAACATTGCCATTTCTAAGAGTATAAGAAATTCGTTCAGCAAAAACCAGGTCTGCAAACGAAAATGGTGAATTATAAAAACGGGCGGTTGTAGTAATGGTTGAAAATCTCTGGGCCGAACCCAGAACAGGTGTATAAAAAAGTGCGGTAACATCATGAAACATTCCGTTTCTTGGAAAAGGTTCAAGATCACGCGTATCATAACCAGCCCCGAGATAAACTCCGTTCATCCATCCTCCATTGAAACCGGTTATAAGATTTTTCTGGTAATCTGATTTCAGGCGGGTGGTATTCATAACAGCGGAAACTTTGTTTCCGGTTTGACTTGTGAATGTAATTTTTTGACCACTGTAGTCGCTGATGTCGTAATGGTTAATGGATAATCCTCCGAGAATTTGCCACTTGCCCCCTGAAAATGATCGTTGTATTGTCTCGACATAAATAAATTCTTTCATTTTATAATAATTGTAAAATGCGTCCGTAAAACCGTTGTTATTTACCGAGCGTAGCTGGTTGTTATAATCATTTAAATTTTCAAAGTTGTTTCCATAGGGGTCTTGAAGTTTTCTTAGGGTGCTTGATCCTTTTCCGAAATATTGTGTAACAGGAGAGCTATTATACCAGAGTTCTGATCGAAACCGGAAATTAGTATTAAATATATAAGGAATATCAATAATAGATCCAAGGTTTAACAATCCTTTACTCTGGTAGTTGGCAACAAATGCCAGGTTTAACAAATAGGGGGTATAGGCAAAAAGCGGATTATCTTTATATCCATTATAAAAATAGAGAAGTAAAATTCCCCCGCCGAAACCGGCATCGGGGCTGGCAGCGGGACCTGCTGCGCCAGTAAAATATCCTCCCTCTTTTTTTTCTTCTATTTGTGAAGCAGAGAGGCTTTTTTTTTCAGAAAAATCAATTTCATTGTTTTGGCTATAAATATTTTGCGCAAAAAATGTAAAAAACAAAAGGCAGGTAAAAAAAATATTTTTACATACCTGAATCATTCAAGTTGATTTATTTTTTTGATATGATGCGACAAGAGCAATTTTTCATACATGATAAAGTTTTGTAAATAAAAAATGAAAAACTCTGACACTTTTTCATTATCAAATGATATATAGAAGTAGAAAAACAGGAGTATAAAATGAAAAAAAAAGTAAATAAAAGCCCATCAGCAGCCATTGAAAGTAGTAAAAAAAAAGTTCCCCAAATACATCTGGAACTTGATCCAGTACATTTTCCTGTATTATCAAATAGATTTGGAAACAATCCTGATATACTGCTTGAAAGGCTGGTTCGACAGCTCGAAGGTATGCATCTTGAAATAAATGAAGAAAATCTTCACTGGGCTGCTGCCTCTCTTGAAAGTGATTTGTAAAAAACAGGACTTTTAATTTTTTGTAAGCTATGCTCAAAAACCTCTAAGTATAGATTAATGTGTTTTTCTGATAGATAAATTGGTATCGGCTTTTTCAGACGGGTTAAAAAAATTGATCGATGTTATGTTTTAAAATTGAATATTGACTTATGAGTAAATCCGTACTAAATGATATTGCCGGGCAATTAACAAGTGGCGAGATTTCATCTGTTGATCTGTTAAACCGTTATTTTTCAAAAATTGATAAATACGATGCAAAGGTAAAAGCTTTTCTGGAAGTTGAAAAAGATGAAGCAATCAACGCTGCAAAAGAGTCAGATTTTCGGCGAAAAAATGGTACCCTTTTGTCTAAATATGATGGAATACCTGTTGGAATTAAAGATAATATTGTTCAAAAAGGGAGAAAAAGCGGATGTGCCTCAAAAATATTAGAGGGTTTCACATCAGTCTATTCTGCTACTGTAATTGAAAAACTAACTGCGAAAGGTTTTATACCTGTTGGCAGATTGAATATGGATGAATTTGCAATGGGTTCGTCTACAGAAAATTCTGCTTACCAGATTACAAGAAATCCCCACGATCTTGAGCGTGCACCAGGTGGCTCATCGGGCGGTTCTGCTGCAGCAGTATCTGCAGGATTTTTACCGGTATCACTGGGTTCGGACACAGGCGGCTCTATCAGACAACCAGCTGCATTTACGGGCATTGTTGGCTTGAAGCCAACATACGGAACGGTTTCACGTTTTGGATTAATTGCCTTTGCATCAAGTCTGGATCAAATTGGTCCTTTCAGCCGATATGTAGAAGATACAAAAATTATATATGAAATTATAAAAGGTTTTGATGAAAAAGATTCCACGTCTTTACCCTTGAATCAATATAAAATGGTTGAGCGTGATATTAAAAATCTTAAAGTGGGAGTGCCATGGGACTTAATTGAAGGAGTAAGCCCGGAGGTAAAAGAATCTTTTGAGGCCATAATTGAATTTTTAAAAAATGATCCTGAAATGAATTGTGAAATTATTAAGGTCAATATGCCTCATCAAAAATATGGTATTCCGGTTTATTACCTGACAGCCACGAGTGAAGCATCAGCAAATCTTGCCCGTTTTGACGGAGTACGATACGGACGAAGAGCAGAAAAAATAAAAAATCTCGAGCAATTATACGAGAACTCCCGAACTGAGGGTTTTGGAAGAGAAGTTAAAAGAAGAATATTATTGGGAACGTATGCTCTTTCAAGTGGTTACTATGATGCATTTTATGGGAAAGCTCAAAAGGTTAGAACATTGATTCGGGAAGATTATGTGCAAACATTTAAAGAGGTTGATCTTATTTTAATGCCCACGACACCAACTCCTCCTTTTAAAATCGGGGAAAAATCAACAGATCCTGTTCAGATGTATTTATCTGATGTTTTAACAGTAGGAGCATCATTAGCAGGTGTTCCAGCGATTTCTGTTCCATCGCCTTTCAGCAAACTTCCTGTTGGTATTCAGATTCAGGGAAACTATTTTTCTGAAAATTTAATTTTTAAAGTAGCATCAAGAATTGAAACAGCATTTCCAGCAGCTGAGCCGAAACTGGATTAAAGAATGGCTGCAAAGTTAAGTACTCAAGTCTATAAAGGCAGCAGGGATTTTTATCCTGAAGATATGCGATTACGCGAGTGGATGTTTGCGCGAATTTCCACCGTTCTGGAATCTTTTGGATTTGAAAAAATCGACTCCTCATTAATTGAACCCATTGAAGTTTATCTTGCAAAGACATCTGAGGAAATTGTTAACCAGCAGATTTATTCTTTTATAGACAGAGGTGATAGAAAGGTAGCTATTCGACCCGAAATGACTCCAACGGTGGCTCGTATGGTTTCAGGCAGATTGCGTGAGCTTACGAAGCCAGTGAGGTGGTACTCTATTCCCAATTTATGGAGATACGAGAGACCTGGAAAAGGTCGTTTGCGTGAACATTGGCAGTTGAATGCAGATATACTTTCTGCCAGAGATGAGTTTATGGCTGATCTGGAAATTATTCAACTGGCAGCAGAACTAATGTTCTCTTTTGGTGCAAATAAAAACGATTTCAAAATATATATTAGCCACAGAGGTATACTGAATAATGTTCTGGGTAATATTTTAAAATTACCTGAAAATCAATGGGCGAACATATCAAGAATTATTGATAAAATAGAAAAAATTTCGAAGGATGAATTTAATACTCTATTGAAGAATGAGTTGCTCGATGATTCCCAGATGAATAGTTTGATGAACTATTTGCATACAGATCTTGATTTTATACAAACTCAGCATGAAAAAATCGGTGAGTCAGCTTCTTATTTATTGAAACTTATGCAGATGATGAAAGAAATTGGGCTTTCAGATGTGGTTGTCTATAGACCATCGATTGTCAGAGGTTTTGATTATTATACAGGCGTTGTTTTTGAAGTTTTTGACACCCATGAAGAAAATCGCCGGTCACTTTTTGGTGGAGGACGTTATAATAATCTTGCCGGTGCCTTTACCAATGAAAGTGTTAACGCTGCAGGTTTTGGAATGGGTGATGTAACATTTACTGAATTTTTAAAACTGCATAATTTGCTGCCTGATCTTAAAAGAAAGACTCAGATTTACATTGCGGGTTTTGGCAATGAAATTGAGATAAAGAACATTTTTTCTCTGGCATCACGACTACGAAAACAGGGATTTATTGTTGAATTATCAAGTGGTGACGCAAAAATTAAAAAGCAATTTGAAGAAGCAAATGCTAAAAGGATTCCTGTGGTTCTTTTGCAGGGAGAAGATGAGTTGAAGGTAAACGCAATTCAAATAAAGCTGATGGAAAGTGGTGAACAAAGCACTGTTCCCTTACAGGATCTTGAATCTGCACTGCGAACTATTTTAAACTGTTAAAGCAGTCATGGTTTTTCTTAATTCTTCAATTAATTCGGATGGAAGAAGAAAGTCTTTTATCGATTTGTTATTTTTTGTATAGTTTGTTGTAACTTTTGTAGCAGATTTTGAATACAGGTAAACCGCTGATTCAAGCGCTTTTTCTACCGGCATTTTTCGTACGAGCATGTTGGCAATTACGCCACAAAGGATATCACCCGTACCTCCTGTCGAGAGCTGATACTCTTTTGAGTTTACAAATACCTCTTCAGAATATGGATAGAAAGTTATAAGTCCACCTGGTCCCTTGAAATAAATATGGGTATTATAATTATTTACTATTTCCAGTGCTGCTTCACGGATATTGGATATTTTTTTTTGTAATAAAGATTCAGCTTCACTCAAGTGCGGTGTAAAAATTAAAGTTGCACTTTTTTGCTTTTTAAAAAGATCTTTGTTAAGGTAGATATTTTTAAGAGAAGATCCATCAATTATAATTTTGATATCTATATTTAAAACGGTTTTCCAAAAGGATGATGACAAAATTTCTGATTTTCCAGGACCAATAATGCAGGTGGAATTTTCTGTTCTATTTTGAAGTGCGTCCAGATACAGCGCTTCGATTTTTTCGGGATCATTGTTTGAAATCACCATTAATTCAGGAAGTATAGAAAGAATATTTTTTAAATCAGGTGAGGTGGTATATATTTTTGCAAGTCCACCACCAAGGGCAAGAAATGCATAGGCAGCCATAATCGCAGCACCTTCCATTCCTGAGCTGCCTCCAAAAATATGAGCAACTCCATTTTTATATTTATGACTATCTTCTTTTCGTAATGGGGGTATTATTATGACAGGGGATATCAATCGTCTTGGAGGTTGCAGTTGGGATATAAATCCGACTGGTTTTACTATAATTTTACCGGTGAATAAAATTCCAGGTTCGATAAGATGGCCAATTTTATAAGCTCCAAAGGTTATAGTTATGTCAGCTTTGAATGGTTCATTGCTAAAAATAGCTCCGTCTGCAGATAAGCCTGTAGAAATATCTATTGCTATTTTTAAAGATTTCTTGTTTCTGTTAATTAAGGTTATAATCTTCTGAATTTGATCTGGTAGATTTTTATTTAATCCGATACCATAAATTGCATCTATGATAATACTGGTATGACTTAAATTAATGGGTTGAAACATGGAGATATCTTCGATAGATATATTTGCCGATTTTATTTTAGTACATATTTCTGCAAAATATTTTGAATCTATGGTTGCAGGATTCTGGAATTTCCAAATAAAAATATTCTTATCTACACTGGCTCCCAGCAACCATGCCAGAGCATAGCCATCTCCACCATTATTTCCGGGTCCGGTTAAAATGTGAATATCAGTGTAGTTATTAAAATTATCAAGTTGAGTAATTTCCTGAAAAACTGCGTATGCTGCCCAGGACATAAGGGTTGTCGATGTTATCCCTGCAGAAATTGATAATTGATCCCATTGGGCTGCCTCCCTGCTATCAAGGACAGGAAGATATTGTCTTCTCATGATAAATTAATTCCACTGATACAACTCTAATGTGTTATTAAAAACCCTTATACTATAAGTGTTTCCCGTTAATGTAACATAAGTTGAGCGCCAGTTACTTCTTTTGCCAAAAAAATCAATTTGAAGGTTATTAATCAGGTTCCCACTATCGTTGTAAACAGCAAGTTTTACACGGTTTGAGCTTACTGTTCTCCATATTAATATATGATCATTGTAAGGAATATATGGATAACTTTCAGGATCTGTTATTTTTCCAAAAATTTCTTCACTGGATTTATCCTTTAAATCAAATGTTATATATTTCCGATAAAGAAAAATATAATTTCCAGATTTGGTTTTTTCTTCTGGCACTTCGTCCACCCGGCCTACCATTAAAACTTTTCTACCATCATAAAATGGATATAGCATTTCACAAGTGTAAAGGTGTTTAGGATCAATTTTTTCTGGAGGAAACAGGGTAGCAGTGCAAAGTTTTTCATCGACGGATTCCAGCTCTTGTCCATTATTATATTTATCAAGGTATAATTCACCAAAGCTTCGATGTGAAACCCAGAGGTTGTTATTTTCATCTACATCCATCCAGACTATTTTTTCAAAAGGCATTTCAATTTGACTGTGTCTTCCAATAAATTGTAAAAAATTACCTTTGACATCAAAATGCAATATTTTATAAATTCCGGTTGAGTTTAAATTCTGCGTACTGTATGTCGACTCTGAGTCGGTAGGCGAGAAAGATATAACGAAAAAATCGTCATCCTGACCTCCTGTTATCATTCCTGGAATGTTGAGATAATGGTTTGTAATAACTTTAACCGAAGGATCTGCTGGCGCATTAATCTTATCATTTTTTATTGTATCTGATTTAATTATAACTGATAATTTGTTTTCTTTAAATATTTTTATTTTTTTTGCAGAAGGTTCCGAAACAATATACCAGTCATTTACAATTCCAATTGTAGATGGAATTTCATAATATAATCCCGATTGATTGGGAATATTCAGGTTGTTTTCACTTTTGTCAATAGGTGTAGAAAAAATCATTTTCGATGTAAGTTTATTGACCCGCAACCATGAACAATTATATACATTGCTTAAACTGAAAATCAGAATTAGGTATCCAATTTGAGTTCTAATTTTTATAGCCATTTGTGTTTCCTTTTTTTTACAGCCTGAAAAAATTCTGAAGGATAGTTAAAGCCAGAAGAGTAATCATTTAAAAATGAAAAAATATAATGTATAACTTTATCTCTTATTCTTTCGTGTGTAAGCAGTTCGTGCCTTGTTGATACATTTTCATCAATATTAAACAAGTATAATCGTTTTTCAAGTGAACCAAGTTTTCGTAAAATATAATGAGCGTTTTCAGCATTGATTGTCTTGTCATTCGTTGCCTGTATAATACATGTGGGCAGTTTTATCAAAGGCAGATATTTTTTAATTTTTTCGATGTTTGTTCTAAAAGAGTGCAATGGGGGTACTGTATATGCTTCGGTATAGCTCACAGTCGGATTTATAATGTCCGCAGATACAAGGTCCCTTTTTTTTGAGATGGGCCCTACGAAATATTGCCCGATTCCGCTGAAAACAAGTCTCCAGTCACGAATGACAAGCGCGCCATTTAACACTCCATTTAAAAGAACGGGGGGGGAAATTAAAATTAAAGCTGTTGCGGGCTTGCTGATTTGAAACTGGAGGGCAAGTCTAAGTCCGAGATTTCCTCCAAGAGAAAAACCGATTATAAAAAATTTTTTATATTTGGGCCGTTCACTTGAGTAGACTCTCCTGATAGCTTCATACCAGTGTTCGTATCTGGTCAGGCTGAGATCGTACATTGTTGTACCATGACCAGGAAGCAAGGGAGCGTAAACAGTATGCCCTTGCCCATTAAGAACTTCACCAAGACCACGTAAAGTATATGGGGTAGATTCATATCCATGAATAAGTAAAAATGCGGTATCACTTTTACCTTTGAATTGAAAGCTTTCAGCTCCTTTTAATAATTTTTCAGGATCGGGAGGTGTTTGATAATCATCGGGATCAATTGTTTCCGGGAATCCTTTCCAGCCAAAAAAGTATATTATAGAAACTATAATTATAATAATCAGTATCAAACTCATACAACTATTTTTTCTTTTAACAGTTTATTGACTAATTCTGGATTTGCCTTGCCCTTTGATTTTTTCATTACCTGACCAACAAGATGGCCAAATGCACGATCTTTTCCGTTTTTAAAGGATTCGACGGAATCCTGATTTTCTTCAATAACCTCTAAAACATATTTTTCAATTTCAGACAGGTCAACAATTTGAATTAAACCTTTATCTTTTATAATTTGTACGGGTGATTTTCCCGATTCAACCATATCCTGAAATACCTCTTTGGCTATTTTTCCTGAAATTGCTCCTGATTCAATTTGTTTTATCAATTCAGCAAGGTATTGTGGCGAAAATATATCATTTAAATCACAAACTTTTTCACTTGAGATTGCCATCATCTCAGACATAATCCAGTTTGAAGCTTTTTTTGCTGGAGCGCCATGTTCGATAACATTTTCAAAAAATTCAGACGTTTTACGGCTGGCAGTTAACAGCGCAGCATCATACAATGGTATTCCATATTCTTCAACAAAACGCTTTTGTTTTTGATGGGCGAGCTCTGGTAAATTCTCGCGTAACTCTTTTAATTTTGAGTCCAGAAGGTGAATAGTTACCAGATCCGGATCGGGAAAATATCGATAATCATGTGCTTCTTCTTTTGATCTCATCGATTCTGTCTGGCCGTATGTAGCATTCCAGAGGCGGGTTTCCTGTACTATTTTTTTTCCAGATTCAAGAAGTTCTGTTTGTCTCTTAATTTCATATTCAATTGCAGCCTTAACAGCTTTGAAAGAGTTAACATTTTTTATTTCAGCCCGGGTTCCCAGTTTATCAGTACCTTCGGGTCTAATAGAAACATTTGCATCAACCCTTAATGAACCCTCTTCCATATTACAGTCTGAGACATTAATATATTGTAAAATTGATTTAAGTTTGTCCAGATAGAGTACAGCTTCATCTGCATTATCGATAACAGGATCAGAAACAATTTCGATAAGCGGAGTACCGGCACGGTTCAGGTCGACATAGCTTTCCAGGATTGCAGAATCTTCCGAATGTATTAATTTGCCAGCATCTTCTTCCATGTGAATTCGGGTAATAGTGATCTTTTTTTGTTCTGTTTCAGATTTGTTGATTTCAATATAACCTTCGGTGCAGTAAGGAAATTCAAATTGGGTTATTTGATACGCCTTTGGTAGATCAGGATAAAAATAATTTTTTCGATCAAAGCGGCTATAAGGATGCACTTTGCAATTAAGTGCAATTGCAGCCTCTACTGCTTTATGAAGTACCTTTTCATTAAATACAGGAAGGGCTCCAGGTAACGCAAGGCATATGGGACAGACATTGGTATTTGGAGGATCTCCAAATGAGGTTTTACAATTACAAAAAATTTTTGTCTGGGTATTTAGCTGTACGTGAACTTCCAGACCAATTGTGGGGATATAGGCCATATATCCAGCATGCAATAAAGAAATATGATGTCAAGCTATCGTAAGAGGATGCTACTATTCAGTCCGGGGAGATATGTTACTTTTTTGTTGCTCTGAAAACGGGGCTTCAATCAATGCTGATTTAGCCAAAACAAGTATTGAGGAGAAGCCCCATGAAAAGCTATCAAA
>Ga0224495_10000267_pt1 | contig 42320 bp, 31 predicted proteins | sample SF_Jul11_sed_USG_FD_168128 | JGI IMG/M metagenome (GOLD analysis project Ga0224495, IMG submission 168128) | Sediment microbial communities from San Francisco Bay, California, United States - SF_Jul11_sed_USGS_4_1 | ecosystem: Environmental > Aquatic > Marine > Sediment | place: USA: California... | reverse complement strand
GAACCGGTAACTCTTACCGGCGGTAATTTAAATTTAACCTTAAATAATGGGGTAAGTACCGTCGTTAGCATTGCCGCCATCGCTGCAGCAACAACAGCCAGCGCGACATATACGGTAGGTATTTTGGGTTCAGGGCAAACAGCTGCTGCTTTGGATATAACGGCAGTGGCTTTATCAGCTGGTACATTGCAGGATGCAGTTTTAAACAATGCCAACCTTGCTCTACCAGTCACCAAGATATCGCCCACGAAGACCATTGTGATAGATACCACGGCTCCAACGATCGCTTCGTTTACATCAACTACGTTGAGTGGTTCTTATGGAGCAGGCTCCGTGATAAATGTAACGGTAAATTTTTCAGAACCGGTAACTCTTACTGGTGGTACATTAAATTTAACCTTAAATAATGGGGTAAATACCGTCGTTAGCATTGCCGCCATCGCTGCAGCAACAACAGCCAGCGCGACATATACGGCAGGTATTTTGGGTTCAGGGCAAACAGCTGCCGCTTTGGATATAACGGCAGTGGCTTTATCAGCAGGCACATTGAGGGATGCGGCATTAAACAATGCTAATTTGACAATGCCTGCAATCACTATTTCGTCGGCGAAGACCATTGTGATAGATACCACAGCTCCAACAATCACTTCGTTTAGCTCAACTACGTTAAGTGGCTCTTATGGAGCAGGCTCCGTGATAAATGTAACGGTGAATTTTTCAGAACCGGTAACTCTTACCGGCGGTACTTTAAATTTAACCTTAAATAATGGGGTAAGTACCGTCGTTAGCATTGCCGCCATCGCTGCAGCAACAACAGCCAGCGCGACATATACGGTAGGTATTTTGGGTTCAGGGCAAACCTCTGCTGCTTTGGATGTAACGGCAGTGGCTTTATCAGCAGGCACATTGCAAGATGCGGCATTAAACAATGCTAACTTGGCAATGCCTGCTACGACTCTATCACCAACGAAGACCATTGTGATAGATACCACAGCTCCAACGATCACTTCGTTTAGCTCAACTACGTTAAGCGGATCTTATGGGCCAGGCTCCGTGATAAATGTAACGATGAATTTTTCAGAACCGGTAACTCTTGCCGGCGGTACATTAAATTTAACCTTAAATAATGGGGTAAGTACCGTCGTTAGCATTGCCGCCATCGCTGCAGCAACAACAGCCAGCGCGACATATACGGTAGGTATTTTGGGTTCAGGGCAAATCTCTGCTGCTTTGGATGTAACGGCAGTGGCTTTATCAGCAGGCACATTGCAAGATGCGGCATTAAACAATGCTAACTTGGCAATGCCTGCAATCACTATTTCGTCGGCGAAAACCATTGTGATAGATACCACGGCTCCAATCATTATTTCTGCTGAAACTCTGGATACGGACAATAACGGAAAAATTGATCATTATAAAATTACCTTTTCAGAATCTGTAACGGATTCTACGTTTCCAGGATATGTTGTCGGCGCCCTTGGTACTACTGCCACCGCCTGGTTTGTTGCCGGCTATTGTGATCAGGTAACGACATTTTGTAAAATCGATAATGGCGTTATTCCCGGAATTACGCAGATTGCTAATGATAATATCGTTTATTTACAAATCCAGGAAAATGCAACCGTTGGGTTATATGATACCGGCGCCAAGCCCGATTTAACTTCGAGCTTAACAGGCGTGACAGACAAGGCAGGGAATATTTTATTTGGAAGTGTCGCAAATCAGACCAGTACCTTATTAACGGCAGATGTGGTTGAATTGGACAAGGCCGCTCCGGTCATTGCATCGGCAGTTCCGGGAACAACTGCATTTGCCAATGATTCAGTCGTAATAACGATGTCCGAAGCGGTATCTGCTAACGGGTTGGCATGCAGTGCTGCAGCAAAGCTCGATGGAACTTTTTTTGGATATAAAAATATTGCAGGTGCCGATGCTACTGCTTTTTCAACTCTAGCGGCGGATGCAACCTGGGTAGACACTGCAACTTGCTATCAAACAAAAATAAAGGTAACTGGCTCTACAAACACTATTCTAGCTGCTGATCTGGTTGATGCAGTCGGCGCATTGACGCCGCTAACAATTCCGTCCCAGGCCAACCCTTTTAAAGATATGGCATTAAACCCTGTAACATCTACAGCGTCTATTGTATTAAATGCTTCTCCTTATAGCATGATGGTTTCAGTAGTTGGTCTCGCTGGTACAGAGGCTGTAAGTTTTTCACTTAAAAATATGAATTTAAGTCCACCAACCACATCATCTCTGACCATTACTTCTCCTTCTGCGGCAGGGACTTTCCCCGATGTTTTGTTTGGTGCTACATCGTATCAGGTTGCCGTAACCAGCTCGCCAGCAGATAAAGTATGCTCTATTAAAGAAGCCCAATTTGGAATTTCGAGCGTATTGATCGCATTGAATGTGAACTGTGTTGCGGGGTATATGGTGGGGGGACATTTCCAGGTAATACCTGCTGCGCCGCTGGACTATCGCATGTATCAGGGAAATGTCACTTCGTTTGCTACGATGCCTGCCAGTATTGTTGGCCTTGTGGCTGCAAATGGTACGGGCTATATGACCACGGCGGATCATCGGATTATCAATGGTCTTGGCGCTACCCTTGCAGGTATTGCAGCTACCCCCGGATCTCTGGATGGGGTTGGAGCAGCCGCCACATTTAATAATCCGAGATTTTTGGCAACCGACGGAAGCAATTTATACGTTAGCCAGTCTGGTAGCAGCACGATTGCAAATGACGCTGATGATGCTATTCGCAAGATCAATATTGCCACAGGGGCGGTGACCACATTGATAAAAGGCGCCGCTTCGACACTGGTTTGGGCAGAGGGGATAACTTTGGTTGGGAATACTCTCTACATCGCCGATCGAGGGGCAAATAAAATCAAGTCATTGGATATCTCCTCGGGTAAAATTTCAGATTTGGCAGGGTCAGGAGCCGCCGGAGATTTGGATAACCTCGCGCCTTTATCAGCGACATTCAATCAGCCCTGTGGAATTGCTGAATTAAAAGGAATTCTTTACATTGCTGACTGTAATAACAATAAAATTCGTTCCATAAATATTTCAACGAAAGCCGTTGGTACGTTATCCGGAACTCTTGTTGCCGGGTTTAGAGATGGTTCGGTAGCGACAGCCTCGTTTAATTCCCCTGATGGCATTATTTCTGATGGTAGCGATCTGTATGTGATAGAATGGAATAGCCCCCGTATTCGCCGCATTCGTATGGATCGAACAGGCGGTACGGCTCATGTAGTATCCACCATTGCCGGCGATGGCGCAGTTGCTGCCATTTTTACGCCAGGAAAGGGTGTAATGGCAAAATTTGGCAATCCGGGGGGAATTGCGAGCGAGGGCAATAATTTAATTTTTAGTACAGGAACGACTATTGCCAAGGTTGGCGACAGCGGTCTTGTGGGCTACTGGCCGCTGAACGGGAATGCGAATGATTATAACAGTGATAATCCAACCGCAGCGCCGGGTAACATAAATAATGGAACGTCGACGGCATGGCCAACGTTGACGGCATCATCGGGTCGATTTGGAAACGATTCAGCGTATAGTTTTAATGGAGCGCAATATATTTCTGCTCTCCAGAACGCAGCCTATACCTCAAATACGATTACGGTCGCAGCGTGGATTAAACCTTCGAGCCTGCCAGTGCCCGGAGCGGTTTATTCTATTGTAGATAAACGTGACAATTTAGGTCTGCCAGCCTACAATGGCTGGACACTGGAACTATTCAATAGCGCTTCGGGGCAAACGATAGTATGGAATTGTAATACTGGTGGAGGCGCTGCAAACTTCACGGTGGATACAACCAAATGGACCCACGTGGCAGCGGTACAGTCGGGTACAGCGATTAAGCTCTATGCCAACGGTAAATTGATCAGCTCCGCAAATACTTGCGTCGCTCTGGGTGATTCTGGATTACCTCTACTTATTGGCAAACGATCTGATGGTAATTTTTTTATGGGCTCCATCGCCGACGTTCGCGTCTACGCCCGCGCCCTAAACGAAGGCGAACTCAACGAGCTTGCGCAAGACGCTCTGCCGGCCAATCTAGGCAACACCGGCGCCACAGGGCTTTTGAGTCACTATATGTTTGATGGCGTAATCAACACATCCAATGCGTTGGATTCTGGACCGTTGGGAATCACTATTGCAAATGCAGGTGGGACAACTGCAGTTGTTGGCAAAGATGGGGAACTTTCTGGTGCGTTTTCCTATGTAACAGGATATCACTCTACTTTCAATTATTCGGGACTACCCACAGGGAATCACCCCAGAACCCTTTGTACATGGGTAAGTCCGAATGATTTTATGAATACATCTGTCCCTGTATCCTACGGATTACCGGGTTCAAATAATTACCAGGAATTTGGTATTGTGATCGACTCAACAGGTATGGCATGGGCATGGGTGGGAAATTTTCAGGTCGTAGATGTTGATCGTCTGCCTTTAAATACATGGAGTCATGTTTGCGCTGTTCATACTGGAACAGCCACGCAGCTTTTTGTAAACGGGAAACAAAAAGGTTCTGCTAATTACACACTGGCAACACCGGCGCCTGGCGGGACAAATGCTATAGTCTTGGCTGACAGAACTGATCCACTCCCTGGCGCTTTTCGATACCACGGTAAAATCGACGACGTTCGTATTTACAACAATGCCCTCACTGCCGATCAAATTCGCCAGCTTGCCGTGCAGGTTCCTTCTGGCTTGGTCGCCCGCTATGATTTTACCGATAACGGAGGCGTTGGTGATACCTTAAAAGATACCAGCGGTTGGAATAATAACCTTACGAATAATGGCGCAGTATATGCCGCTGCAGGCGGCAGATTTGGAGCCGGCGATGGGGCATATATATTTGCGGGGACTCTTGCGAGTGGAAACTGGCTAAATACAACCACTTCTTCGGGGTTTCCTATTGGAAATGCGGCAAGAACAATTTGTGCGTGGTATAAACCCAATGGTATCTATGTTGATCCAATCTATAATGGAGTTGTATACTATGCAGGGTCTGATAAAATGGGATTTAATGTGAGTAATGACAATAAAACTGCAACGATCTACACCACTTACGGAGGATTTTCTACATTCCCCAGTCTTACTCAAAACAATACCTGGAATCTGGCATGTGTAATTGATAATGGCAACAACACGCAAAGTTTTTATGTGAATGGTTCATTAATGAGCGGTGCAGCATATACCATGGCTACAGCCAATCCTGTAGTATACATTGGCAACATGGGAAGTCCTAATTATTACTCTTTTAACGGAACCATCGACGATGTCCGCGTTTACAACCGCGCACTGACGGCAAATGAAATCCGAACACTCTCAGGTTATCACCCAATGCAGGTAAGCACATGGAGTGCGATGCCGGCGATCAGCAGTCTAAAATTTCACCTTGATGCAGCACATGCCACCTTTGCGGCAGGCGCCTGTGCGGGCGGTGTTAACTGTGTTTCGGGGTGGAACGACCAAAGCGGTGTTGGAAATATCAGCCATAACTTCGTTCAACCCGCTGCAGCGAATCAACCGATCTATACTTCTGCCGGCATAAACGGCAAACCTTCTGTATCCTTTAACGGAATTACGCAACATATGCTCGGTAGCGGTACAACTCCTGATGCTTCATTTGCTTCAACAACGACGGCATTCTTTTATGTAGCGCAGTTGACAGGACTCGGAACCGGAGTCCCTGAGAGTGTATTCAATGTGAATTATACATTGGGCGGTATTTATGGCGGCTATATCTTCAATATTGTAGAACAAGTAACGGCAGTAAATTATGTAACTTTTGGCAGTGCCTTTGTTACGGGGATTCATAGATCACCAGCTCTGGTACGAAATACGCCATATCTGGTGAGCAATACTTACAATGGCGGTATTGGCAGCGCAATGTTTATCAACGGCACACTATCTGGATTAAATGTAGGATCTGTAGCTGGATTTAACAACGGCAGCCTGATTCTCGGAGCCTCCACTTTTTCCGCCATATCTATTGGATATTACATGCAAGGTCAGATTTCAGAGCTATTGCAATTTAATTCGCCGCTAAATACATTTAGCGTGGCATATCCTTTATACACCGACCGGGAAATCGTAGAGTGTTACTTGTCATCCAAATACTCCATAGCGGTTGGGCATCCCTGCCCTTAAAAAGGGGTTGATGGAAAAACTCGGGCATTGAGTATTTGCGGCATTTCGATACAACCTGCGCCAATGGCTCAGGGTACTCAATGACCGCAAATGTATCGAGATGCCGAGTTTTGCAATCAAGGGGCAGACATGCCCCTTTTAAATTTATAAATTTATTTTCTTTGTTTCACTTCTATTTAATTTGCATGACACAATAAATCGTTGATTATGACTGGATTTATGGCAGATCAGAAGAAAACGTATCCGAACCTGGAAAAATACGCATTACAGGCGTTTTTAGCAATCTCAATCATTGGGGGCATTTTTCTTGGATACATTGTTCATGCCATAGATTCAAGCCATGAATTGAAAAAATTAACCGCCTTTAGCCCAAATCTGCCTACACGGGTTTATGATGTAAACGGTGAAGTTGTCACTGAATTGTTCCAGTATCAGCGAAAACTGGTTAAGCTTACTGATATTCCGGCGCCTGTCATTGGCGCGTTTTTAGCTGTTGAAGATACAAATTTTTACAATCATATTGGTATCGATTTCTGGGGGATTGTAAGGGCGATGATCACCAATATTCGTCATCTTGGCGTTGTTCAGGGCGGTTCGACCATTACCCAGCAGCTTGTAAAAGTGGTTTTTACAAAAGGCGAAAAAAATCTTTTGAGAAAATTTAACGAGGCAATTTTAGCGCTTGTAGTTGAAAAAGAATTTACAAAAGATGAAATTCTTGAATTTTACTTTAACCAAATATATTTTGGTCATGGTGCATACGGTATTTCCAGCGCGGCAGAGTTTTACTTTAATAAACCTGTTGAAGAATTAAATTTAATGGAAGGTTCCATTCTTGCGGCTTTACCTAAATCGCCTCATACGTATTCTCCGATACGCAATTTTCACGTTTCATACGAAAAAAATAAAATTATTTTAAGAAGATTTGTCGAGCTTGGATATCTTTCTCAAAGCGAAGCCGATGAGGCCTATAAAAATTTCTGGGATAAATACTGGGAGAAGGTTGCTGTAACTCCGGAATCTTCTACCATATACGGAGAAAAAGAAGATAAAGCTCCATATTTTACAGAATACATTCGTCAGCAACTCGTTGAAAAGTTTGGTGAAGATCGTGTATATGGAACCGGTCTTAATGTATATACAACCATTAACTTAAATCATCAGAGAATTGCCGAAAAAGCTTTGCTGCCAAGACTTGCTGAGCAGGAAAACATCGCAAGGGAATCGAACAATAACTTGAGAAATATTAACCTTGATCTTTTTGGATTGTACCAGTCTTTGCAAAGAGTATTAGCTTTGCCGACGATTAGTCGTCAGTACTCTCTTGAGGATGATTTTAGAGAAAAATTTAAAAATGATCTGCTTGATGGATTTGAATTACTTACAGCTGGATTTCCTTTGTCAAACATGAATGAATATTCCGTGGCATTTTTAAGATCTTCAAAAGAGTTAAATACAAACGTGGCGGTACAGGGCGCTTTTATTTCATTGGAACCCTCGTCAGGAAGAATTACGGCCATGATTGGCGGTCGAGAATTTAAGTCATCGGACCAAAATAACAGGGCAATACAGGCAAGAAGGCAGCCCGGCAGCGCCATGAAACCTTTTGTCTATGGCGCCGCTCTTGAGGCAAGAGCCGTTCATTATGCCAGCGGTTTTATTGATGCGCCAATTATGGATTTGCAGCCTGACGGCTCATCGTATGCGCCTCAAAATTACACTTCCGGATATAGAGGATATGTATTATTGTATCGCGCCCTTGCTATGTCGTTAAATCTTGTTACTGCCCAGGTTTATGATTTAATTGGACCTGAGAAAATTGTAGAATTTGCCAGCCGTGTCATGAAGGTAAAGGAAAACCGTTTTCAGAAAAATCCTTCTCTTGCTCTTGGCGCATCAGAAGTTACTCCCATTGAACTCCTTCGTGGATATTCTGTAATTGCAAATGAGGGAAAGTATCTTGAGCCTCATGGAATCATTTATATCGCAGATCGCGACGGACAAATTATATATGAACCAGAAAAACAGGTTTATGAAAATTTAAACAAGCTGCAACGCGAATCTAAATTACAGCTCATTGAACCAGGGGTAAATTTTATAATAAGAAAATTACTGGAAGGCGTAATGGACTACGGTACAGCCACAGTCGGAGTTAGACAGATTGGCGGTTTTACGGGACCAGGAGCCGGTAAAACAGGTACGACCAGTTCGTGGAATGATGCCTGGTTTGCAGGTTTTACAAAAGACCTCGCGGCTGTAGTGTGGATGGGCATTGACAAGGGGTCATTAACTCTTGGTAAACATCAATCCGGAGGCGTGCTTTGCGCGCCTGTCTGGGGAGAATTTATGAAAAATGTTTATGCATCTGAAAAGCGAAAAGCTGAACCTTTTTCAAATGTTATACCTAAAGATGTGTATACGGTTCAGGTTTGTTCGTCTCAGGGAAGACTGCCAAATGAGGAATGTCCAGGTAAAGATGATGATATTACCGTTTCGTATGTTCCCATGCCGTTAAAAACTCCTGATGGTGAAAAAGCCGTTAAAATTGAAAAATGTGATTGCAATGTGAAACAAACTCGCGGTTTTCTTGAGCTTCTTCAGGAAGAATCAAAAATTTCCGACGACGAAATTGGCAAGAAAAAAGATTTTAATAAAAACTTTGGTCAGTAAATTTTTATTAATTTTTAAAAATAAAGGTAACTATCATATTTTGCAAAGAATAATATTCATGGAAAAAACAAAATTATTTTACCGAACTATTCGCTATTTTTTATTTAAAATTGATCCGGAATCGGTACACCATTTTGTATCATATTTTATAAAAATTAAAGGATTTCTTTTTTTATTTTTTAAACCCAAGCGATCAAGTCAGGTTTTGGATATCGATCTTTGTAATGTTAGCTTGTTTAATCCGATTGCCATGGCTGCGGGATTTGATAAAAACGGCGACATGGTAAATGGACTTAACTCTTTTGGTTTTGGATTTACCGAGGTTGGAACATTTACTAAAAAAATCCAGACAGGAAATCCCAGACCAAGATTATTTCGAGTTCCATCTCAGTATGCTTTGTTTAACAGAATGGGTTTTAACAACCCTGGAATTGAGAAAGGCCTTGAAAATCTGCGAAATGCCCGCTTTTATTTTGCTGTCAGCATTGGAAAATCTAAAGAAACGCCGGTTGAACAAGCTGTTGACGACTATGTTGAAATCTTAAAAACAATTGAATTGTCGCGATATAAAGATGTTAAAAAAAAAATTATCTATATTGCGATTAATATTTCATCGCCAAATACTCCTGGTCTTCGACTGCTTCAAAATAAAAAATATATTAAAGATTTAATTGATCAATGTAAAAAAACAAGTGATCTCCCCCTGTTCATCAAGTTTTCTCCGGATTTCTCATCTATACGGGAGTTTGAAACAACATTGCACTCCGCTTTAAAGGCAGGGATAAATGGAGTTATTGTAACGAATACAACTTCAGATGAAACCATTACAAGGTATGTTGCAGACGATATTCGAAAAGCCGGCGGCGGATTGTCAGGGCTTCCCCTTGCTCAAAAATCAGAGCTCTATTTAAAATCAGCATTAAAAATATGCAAAGGCAAGGTGCCTGTAATTTCTTCTGGCGCCGTTATGAGCAAAGAAGATATTTTAAGGCGGTTACAGTGGGGCGCATCTGTCGTTCAAGTCTACACGGGGTTTATATATAACGGTCCAACTTTTGTAAAAGATTGCCTGAAATATGTAATTTCAAAAATAAATGAAAGCGGATATCCAGGTTTGATTGACTATCAAAAGAAGTTTATCCAAAGAAAAAGTAAGTAAATTTCCAGATCTTTCCGATCATATATAGAATCAAATGATGAAAAAAAAAGTTATATATGTTTTTTTTACTATCAGTTTACTTTTTTCGTTTATTCGTATATATGGTCAAATCAATAGTGAGATCAATGATGACATTTTACCAGAAAGTGTTCTCGCTTTTCCTTTTGGTAACGAAGATTACAAGCATAAAATAACATATGGACTTGAAAACGCGGTAATTTGGTCAGAAAAAAAAATAATGGCATGGTGTACGGCTCAAGGGTTTTCTGTTACCGAAGATCAACCTGACGGCGGCTATCAGTATCGTCGTGGAATTATTTTTCATCCGCCTGGTCTTGGCTTTAATTTAACCTCTTCAATTTCTCAAAGAGGAGATGATCAACGAAACGGTTGGAAACTTGTTCTCGATTTAGGCGCATTTTATTCTCCGCCATTTGAAGAAACGTTATCGACAGATTTTAAACACTACGAAAATATATTACGCTATGAAATTTGGATTGATAACATTTATTATAAAACGGTCGAAATAGGCTATGGGGTGTCATTGAAAACACCGTTAACAATAGAAATTCCCTATATCCGTGACACTTCTGGCGTTGTGAGAGTAGAGCTGCGGATGAAAAATCATCCATCAAATTTTGGGATTCTTTACGATGCGTATCTTACGTTATAGTTGGTTTTAAAATATCAGGCTTTGCCTTTATCTTCTTTAACTTTTTTAACTTTCGGAGCAATGATTAGCATACCTTTGTACATACCACAATTAGAACATGCTCGGTGAGGAATACCAAATGTGCCGCAGTTTGGGCAAGGTCTCAGATTGGGCTTACCAATTGCGTGGTGCGCTCTTCTGATTCTTTTTCTATGTTGTGATGTCTTGCGTTTAGGTACTGCCATAAGTCAAATTTGTAAAATAAGTCAATCTGTCAACCAAGAGTGTGTTTATAGGTTTAATTTATTGGAACTTCTTGAAAATATGGTAATTTTTATAAAACCTGGAAATCGGCAGGGGCAAAATGATTAAAAATAAGGGTTTTTTGATTCACGTTTTAAATATATGCTACAATTCAAACACTAAAAAATCGATTTTAAGATAGCTCAATTATTTTTCTACTTGGTTGCGCCTGTAAGTGTAAAGATGTTAATTTAATAAAATTCTGAAAAATGTACCTTTTCAATGATCACCGTACTACAAAATGTAGCCCCTCCTTTTACAATTCCAATAAATGGGCAAAAATAATGTTGACATAAATACGTATTTAATCATATTAAAATGAAAAGTTGTAATTTTTATGGAGATTGATATTGTTTTTGCCTACTACGCGCGATGAAATGAAAGAGCTCGGCTACGTAGAGCTTGACGTGATTCTTGTTACAGGAGATACTTACATCGATAGCCCTTATATCGGCGCTGCGATGATTGGTAAATATTTACACTCGAAAGGTTATCGGGTTGGTATCATTGCCCAACCCGATATAGATGATGATAAAGACATCAGTCGTTTGGGGGAGCCTCTTTTGTTCTGGGGGGTTACTGGCGGCAGCGTTGACTCCATGGTGGCCAACTATACAGCATCCGATAAAAGACGCCAGCAGGATGATTTTACCCCCGGTGAAAAAAATGACAGGCGACCGGATAGAGCGGTACTGGCATATACAAACCTTATTCGTAGATTTTTTAAAAACACCCGACCAATCGTTCTTGGCGGTATTGAGGCAAGTCTTCGCAGAATAACTCACTTTGATTATTGGAGCAATTCGGTTCGTCGTCCTGTTTTATTTGATGCAAAAGCAGATTATTTAGTGTATGGAATGGGTGAAAAAGCTGTTCTTAAGCTGGCTGATGCTTTTAAAAGGGGTATTGACAATAGTTCTACTGATATTCGAAACACAGTCTGTGCAATTAAAGGAGTGAGTTTTATTTGCAATCATCTGGAGTTTGAAAAATTGAAAATTGCCGAAAGTCACATTGAGTTAGCTTCTTTTGAGCATTGTTCGACTTCGACAACCGAGTCTAAAAAATGTTTCATTGAAATGTTTGGTACATTTTACAATAATAATGAAGCGCAAACCTCAAAAGGATTGTATCAAAAAGTTGGCGACCGCTACTTGGTTCAAAACCCTCCGCAGCCATTGGCCGATAAACTCGAGTTGGATTCATATTATGATCTTTCTTTTGAAAGAGATGTACATCCTTTTTATGCTTCACAGGGTAAGGTAAGGGCTCTTGATACGATACGATTTTCAATCACTACGCACCGAGGTTGCTATGGCGAATGTAATTTCTGTGCTATAACGGTTCATCAGGGACGTACTATATTAAGCCGAAGCGAAGAATCTATTTTAAAAGAAGCCGCTTCTTTTACCTCACATCCAAAGTTTCATGGGGTTATTGCCGATGTTGGCGGCCCAACGGCAAATATGTATGGTTATGAGTGTACGAAAAAAATTAAAGCAGGAGTCTGCGATGATAAACGATGTGTTTTTCCGAAAACCTGTGAAACGTTAAAACCAAATCATTTTTTACAGTTAAATCTTCTTAAAAAACTTAAAAACATGTCTGGCGTAAAACATATTTTTATCGCTTCGGGGATTCGTTATGATTTAATTATGGATGATTATAAATACGGGCATGATTATCTTCGAGAAGTAGTAGAAAATCATACATCAGGGCAGTTGAAAATAGCGCCGGAGCATACTGACAAAAATGTTTTAAAACTCATGGGTAAACCAGATAATGACCGTCTGGGTGAATTTGTTACTGCATTTGAAAAATTGTCAAATGAGAATTCCAAAAATTATCATATTAGAAACATAAACAAATCAGGCGTTGGCGGTAAAAAAAAGTTTCTTACATATTACTTTATAGCCGCTCATCCAGGGTGTTCAGAAAAAGAAATGAAACAGGTTAAAGAATATACATCTCAAAATCTGGGATTAAATCCTGAACAGGTTCAAATTTTTACGCCCACTCCTTCTACCTGGTCGTCAATCATGTATTACACAGGATTTAATCCTTTTCAAAGAACATCGGATGGTTTTGAGGAAATATTTGTTGAAAAAAATGTTCAGAGAAAAATACGTCAAAAAGAGATTTTAACAGCAAAGCATTATTGAATTAGCATTTTTAATTTAAGTATTTCTACAATTCCATTTCGTATCATCATGATTCCATATGCAGAAAGCAGTATCGATATTAATTTACCAAATCCGCGTATACCTTCAATTCCAATGGCGCGTTGTATGAATTTTGAAAAGTGAAAAGCTAAAAAAACAACGAATATATTGATTGAAAACGAAGCTATGGTGCTGACATATCCAAAATTATCCAGAAGAAAAATTAATGTAGTTAAAACAGCCGGCCCCGTAATAAAAGGAACGCCCAGCGGAACAATCGCCGAAACCGAATCGGCTTGCTTGCGTTTACCCGGATTGATGATGTCATAAATGGAGAGTGTAACCAGAAGAATTCCGCCGCCGATTTTAAAGTCGCCCATTTGAATACCCAGGAGATTAAAAATAGGCTGCCCGATAAATAAAAATAAAAGCCCAACAGAAAATGCAGCAAGTGAAGATAATAGAGCGGTTCGCTTCTTTTCATGATCAGATTCGTTTTCAGTAAGAGCAATGTAAATAGCAGTTAAACCGATAGGGTCAACAGCAATGAACATGATGGCAGATGATCGTAAAACTTCCAGAATACTATCCATATATAATTTAGGATGCTTCTTTTTTAATTTAAAAGGTGTATATCTATTTTCATGGATCTTTTAATTTTCACGGTAATTTGTGAAGTTAGGTCAGCCTTGCAGCTTTCAGACATTGTTTAAAAAGTTGAATTTCAGCTTTTTAGAAATCCAGAAAAGCCTTGACATCTATGATTAGAGGTGTGTTTTGGTTTGAGTTATATAGGGACATAAGGTTTTTTCTGTAAAACTGAATTTTTTGGTAATTCAAGGGCTACCCTATATACCAGCGAATTCATTTTTTTAGAGATGCCCATAATATTTTCAGGATGAAAGGTTGACGATGGGGTTAAAATCTAAACAGTTTGATGAAATTGAAGAAAGTGATCTCTGGAAAGATTATGTAAAAACAAAAAATTCGGATATACGCGATTATTTTATAAAAAAATATGCCCCATTGGTAAAATACGTGGCAGGTAAAGTTGCCGTTGGAATGCCGCACAATGTCGAGTTTGATGATTTGGTTAGTTATGGAACTTTTGGTTTACTTGATGCCATTGAGAAGTATAATCCAGCGAAAGAAGTAAAGTTTAAAACTTATGCCATGACAAGAGTCCGTGGCGCAATTTTTGACGAATTACGAACCATTGACTGGATTCCAAGATCGATTCGTCAAAAGGCCAAACAGGTTGAAAAAATCATTGTTGAGCTTGAAAATAAACTTGGTCGAACTGTCGAAGATGAAGAAATTGCATCTGAGCTCGATATGCCGATCGAAGAATTTTATTTGCTGGTATCAAAAATTTCCGGAACCAGTTTGGTTTCTTTAAATGATGTCTGGCATGGAAATGATGATTCAGATGAGCTTTCATTTTTAGAAACCATCGAATCTCCGTCAAACATGAATCCTGACGTGATGGTTGAGCGGGAAGAAATTAAAAATTTAATTATTGAATCGATTAAAAAACTTCCGGATAAAGAAAAAAAGGTTGTGGTTCTTTATTATTATGAAGATCTTACTTTAAAAGAAATCGGCGAGGTTTTAGAGGTGACTGAATCTCGCGTTTCGCAGCTTCATACAAAAGCCATTATGCGCCTTCGCGGTCGTTTGGCCCAGATGAAAAACGTAATGTAATTTTATCTGTGATACATCCTTCAAAAATTCTTGCGTCGCTGGATTTACGCGCATTAAAATCGTTTGGTCAAAACTTCCTCGTCAGTCAGAGCAGCCTTGTTTCTCTTGAAAAATATTTCGATATAACAAAGCCTGTTCTTGAAATCGGTCCGGGGCTTGGAGCGGTAACTGAATATCTGGTGAATAAAAAATTTTCAGTCATTGCTGTCGAAAAAGATCCTAAAATGGCAGAGTATTTAACATCGTCGTTTCAAGAAAATGTTCAGGTACTTAATGAGGATTTTTTGTCATTATCAGATAGTTTTTTTAATGAAAATAAAATAACCCAGGTCATGGGGAACCTTCCTTTTTACATAACTTCTGACATCATTTCCAAACTGATCGGTCAATCTGGCATAAACGTTTTTGTGATGGGCATTCAAAAAGAAGTAGGCCAGCGGCTTTTAAAAGAAAGCGGCAATTCTCTTGCTTTGTTTGTCAAGGCAAACGGAGATATCGTTGATCACCGCGTCATCAGTAAAAATAATTTTTATCCTGTACCCGATGTAAATGCCATGTGGTTGACCTGGAAACGAAATCAAAAAATCGATGACATAAAAATGTTTGAAGTTTTTCTGCGCGGGATTTTCTGGGGTAAACGTAAAAACCTTTACAGCGTTTTGACAAAAAATCCATTTTTTGAAAATGTTGCCGAAACTCAAAATTGGCATCAGAATATTATGGATATGCAGACAGAATTAATTAAACTTCGCGCGGATCAATTGCCGTTTAAAGAGATCAAAGATATATTCTTGAGAATTACAAAATAAGATTTCAAAATACTTAAAAGGGGCTTAACGCGCCCCTGAAGCAGGTACACGGTTACCTGCTAACCCCACGTGTTTTTAATCTGAATTCCTGAATTTGTTTTAAAGTGTAACAGTAAGCGGCTACTTTATCAAAAACGACCCAAAGAAACTCTTGAAGATTAACGTCTTTTTTCAGGCTTTTCTTTTTTTTGAATGATCTCTTTAATTGAGTTTGCAATGGATTTTGCGTCGAGTTTGTATATTTTTTGAATATCCGTTATACTTCCATGTTCAATAAATTTATCAGGATAACCAAAACGATGAAAATGTACATTGGCAAGTTCGTCGGTCAGTTCGCTTTCAATGATACTTCCTGCGCCGCCAGAGACATAATGATCTTCAATAGAAAATGCAAAACGTTTGCCCTTTAAAGATTTACTTAAGGTGTTTGTGTCCAGCGGTTTAATGGTTTTCAGTGAAACTACTTCGACAGATATACCTTCACTTTTTAAAACTGCAGCCGCATCAAGAGCAGTTTGGGCCATGAAACCCTCGCTGAAGATAACTACATCATCTCCTTTTTGCAATACCTTTGAAGTTATTTTATCAACAGGTTTTAACTTAATGCTTTTTATGGAGTTTAAAAAATCATTTGAAATTTGTCTTTTCGGAAAGCGAATGGCAATGGCGCTTTCTTTATATTGACTTGCATAAATCAGCATCTCATGCAATTCTTCCGGGTTGGACGGACTTAGTATATGTAAATTTGGAACAGGATACATATAAGAGATGTCAAAAAGTCCTTGATGTGTTTCCCCGTCGCCGCCGACAATTCCAGCGCGATCAATCAGGAGTTTTACCGGTAAATTCATCAGGGCAATGTCGTGTATGAGCTGGTCATAACTTCTTTGAAGAAAAGTAGAATATATACATAAAAAAGGTTTTAATCCGGATTTTGCAAGAGCTCCTGAAAAAGCTGTTGCATGTTGTTCTGAGATACCGGTATCAAAAAAACGATCTGGGAATGTATTTGAAAAAGAAATCAAGCCTGATCCCTCTGCCATGGCCGGTGTTATGACACAAATTTTTGGATCTTTTTTGGATAATACGGTCAAAGTCTCGCCGACAAGCTCGCTCAATGGCTTTTCTTTTGTATCTAATTTCATTTGACCGGTGCTTTGCTCAAAAGGCGAAACACCGTGATATAATGTTGGATTTTCTTCTGCGTGCTTATAGCCCTTACCTTTGCGAGTTACGACATGAAGTATGGTTGGCATTTCCAGATTTTTTAGTTTTTCAAGCATGTGCACAAGTTTTATTACATCATGACCTTCCAATGGTCCAAGGTAACGAAAACCCAGTTCTTCAAAAAACTGGTGGTCTGTAATGATTGATTTCATGCTGCTGCCAAAACGCATCCAGAGTCGTTCGAAAATGATACCAAACGGCAGCCAGCGAACAATTTTATAACACCTTCTGGACCAGCCTCTATAAAGTCTTGTATTGATCATTGAGGTCAATACGTAACTTAGACCTCCGACACTTTTGGAGATACTCATCTCATTATCGTTTAAAACCACTAAAAATGGGTTTTTTAAATGTCCTGCATGGTTCATTGCCTCAAAAGCCATTCCAGAGGCAATCGAAGCGTCTCCGATTATACTGATAACAGAGCCTTGTTTGCGTTGAAGGTCGCGAGCTACGGCTTCTCCCAGGGCAAGACTGATGCTGTTTCCGGCATGTCCGGCATTGTACAGATCATGGACAGATTCTTCACTCTTGGGAAAGCCGCTTAAGCCTCCGGTTTTACGTACGGTGTATAATTTTTTCTTTCGGCCAGTTAAAATCTTGTGCGTGTAGGTTTGGTGGCCTACATCCCAAATGAGTTTGTCATTGGGAGAGTTAAAGACATAATGAAGAGCAACGCTTAGCTCAATAGTCCCCAAATTCGATGACAGGTGCCCTCCGACTTCACTGAGAGTATGCAGCATAAAATCGCGTATCTGCACACATAATTCAGGAAGTTGATGAATCCCTAGTTGTTTGAGATCTTCAGGGCTGTTTATAGAATCAAGAAGGTTCATTATTAGTCGATTTTAATTCCGTTGTCATAAATTAACAACGGTATACCATCGCGAATTAAATAAAATGTTTTATCTTCTGGTTGAAAAAGACCTTCTTTGACCGTATCTTTAACCGGTTCACCGCTTATGTCATGGCATTTACCGGAGTTTATTTTTTTATTTAATATGTTTATAATGTCGTCAGTTGCCAGTACGAGTTTTTTTTTGGTTCTCGGGCATACGAGAATATCAAGCAATTCCTTATCCATGCGCCCAGAATTCTTCAGTGTATTGATGCGTAAACTAAAATAGGTTATACTTGACGTCTACAGTGATAATTTCTTTGTAGATTCACTGGGTTAAATAAATTCTTGGGAATTATAACCTGATAAAGGTAATGAAATGGCGCATATGATGTAATTTCTTTGCCGATTCCATATAAATCTTGTATGATAGGAGTCTACTATGAACCAAAATTTTAAAATTAAAAAAAATATTTCGTTTTCTGCTTTTCTCTTGTTAATAACACTGATATTTAGCGCCCAGAGTTGCGGTATAAATAATATTCCTACGTATGATGAAGCGGTTAAGGCCTCCTGGTCGCAGGTACTCAATCAGTATAAAAGAAGGGCCGATTTGGTTCCGATGCTTGTAAATACTGTAAAAGGTTATGCTGCTCATGAAAAATCAGTCCTTGTCGGGGTAACTGAAGCGCGTGCGAAAGTAACGCAGACCAATATTCCTGCTGACATTCTTACGAACAAAGCTGCCTTTGCCCAGTTTCAACAAAATCAGGCAAATTTAAGCGGGGCCCTTTCACGACTTATGGTGGTGATGGAAAAGTATCCCGATTTAAAAGCAAATCAAAATTTTATTGAATTACAATCTCAGCTTGAAGGAACTGAAAATAGAATTTCAGTTGCCAGACGCGACTACATTTCTGCAGTACAAAAATACAATACAGAAATTCGTACGGTCCCCGGATCGTGGTGGAGAGCTTTGATGTATAAGGATGCAGTGGTAAAAGAAAATTTTACTGTTGAAGATGCGGTTCAAACAGCGCCTGAGGTAAAATTTTAACATCAATGTTGTCTAATCAGCGGTTGTTGACTAAGTTGGCAAGCTTTGATTTGCACTCCCTTGTTTTAATATATTTCGACAAGCTCGCTAACCGAAATGGTTTGATGAGCCTGTCGAAATACTTGAAAAAGATACAAATGGTATCGAAGAAATATTTTACACAACCAGGTTTTTATAAAATGCTGCGTGTGCCAATTTATAGCCAAAATAAAACCTTCTATGTTTAAAAAAAAATTAATATTGTTCTCGCTGGCCGCGTTTGTTTTGTTTTTTAAAACACCGGTTTTTTCAGAAAGTCTTTATCCTGCGCTTACAGACAGGGTTGTAGATGAAATCGGCGTTCTAGGTAATGACGGCGTTCAAAAACTAAAACGAATGTTGCAGGACTTTGAAGACAAGTCGGGAACCCAGATCGTCGTTGCCGTTTTAAGTGATTTGCGCGGTTATGAAATCAGCGATTATTCTGTAAATCTTGCCAGAGAATGGAAAATCGGTCAAAAAGACAAAAACAACGGTATATTGATGCTCGTCGCGATTAAAGAGCGAAAAATGCGGATAGAAGTTGGGTATGGTCTTGAGGGTCAAATTACCGATGCGCGAAGCAAGTACATCATTGAGCATATTTTAAAACCTCAATTTAGAGTCGGCAAATATAAAGAAGGGCTTTTGCGCGGAGCACAGACGATCATTCAAATTTTAAGTGATGAACAGATTTCAGAAATTGATGAGGCTGTAGCAAAAAGTGAGCCTGGCGCCGATGGTCATCGGGACAAGCACTTCTCTTCTATGTGGTTTAATATTTTTATATGGATCATTATTCTTGTTATCCCTTTAATAAGATTGTTTTTTGGGCGTAATCATTATACAGGACGAGGCGGTTTTTACGGAGGCGGGTTTTCAGGAGGCGGGTTTTCCGGTGGCGGTGGAGGAGGCTTCTCAGGCGGCGGAGGCTCTTTTGGAGGCGGCGGCGCATCGGGCAGCTGGTAATTTATGAAATACATAACGAATGAAGAAAAAATAGAAATTCAAAATGCAGTAAAAAATGCTGAGCGTAAAACCTCTGGTGAATTTGTAACGATAATCGCTGGTAAGAGTGAAAGTTATTTTTTATTCCCGATAATATGGGCAGCTTTTGGTGTATTAATTGCGGTGATACCGCTAATACTTGTTTTTACCAGTAAAAATGCAAAGATTATTTTAGATATTCAATTATTAATATTTGTAGTTATGTACCTGGTATTTCAAATTGAATCGATCAAGATGTTGATTGTGCCGAAGAAAATCCGGAGAGCCAGTGTAAAAAAATTAGCCATGGAGCAATTTTTAGAACGGGGAATAGCTAATACAAAAGATCATTCCGGTGTTTTATTTTTTGTTTCCATGGCCGAGCGGTGTGTAGAAATCATCGCAGATAAAGGAATCAATGACAAAGTGGACAAAGATGCATGGCAAATCATCGTTGATGAATTTATTGAAAATGTTCATAACCAGAAGATGTGTAATGGATTTGTCACTGCTGTCGAGAAGTGCGGTAATTTAATGTCGTTACATTATCCGGTTCAATCTGATGATAAAAATGAACTGAACGATAACCTGATTGAATTGTAAGTAAAAATATTCGTACACGGTTTTTTATTGATCTTTTTTAGGTCTTGTTTTAATAATAAGCACAACCAGCAAAACCGCAAGTGATGCGATAAAAATATATGAACCAAGCAATATTTTTGGTTGATCGCCAATACTTTCATTAAGTTTTTTTTGAATGGAAAAAAATGGATAAAAGGATATAGCGGCTACAGCGATGAGTAATAACAACTTTGTCAAATTTCCGTTATTAATAGAGGTTTTAATTTTTTCTTTTAAGTTATTTTCCATAAAGAAGATATAAAAAAAACAGGGAGTATTTAGTCTATCATTTTTCATTAATTGTATGTTGGTAAAATATTGTTTATCATGAAAAGCGGACTAAAAACAGGTATTATAAAAAATGCGATCTGAAATTTATAAATTTTTAAGTTCTGTTTCTTTATTTAAAGGACTTGGTCAGGCGAGCATCAGAAATATTTTTGATGAGATGCATGAAATTTCTGTGCCGACAAATGAATATATTTACCAGAGCGGAGATCCGTCTAGATTTATTTATATTGTTCGTTATGGCGAAGTGATTATACGCCTTGGATCTACTGGCGAGAAGTTTCGGTACATTGGTCAGGGTGAAGTTTTTTCAGAGCATAGTATTCTTACTAAATCGCCTCATTATGGCTCTGCTCAGGCAGTCCTTGATTCTGTATTGTATGTGATCGACGGCAATATTTTTTTAAAATATGCAGCAAAAGATAAGAATCTGGCTCAAAATCTGATAGGTCTCATAAGCGGGCGAATGAAGGATGTGTTGTCTACCGGTAAGGAAACCAGTTTTGCCCGACGTTTGATTTGTCATATACCTGTTGAGGAATTAAACCATTATCATGATAATCTTAAGGTGATCATGCAGTCAGGGCAGGTAGCATCTGATGCTGAACTTAAATTAATCAACATTAAACATTTTGAAAAAATGACGCCTCGAGAGGTTATATCGTCTTTGTCTTCTTTACGCAAGAAGTATCCTATATTGCATATTTATTTTGATGAATATTGTGATAAATGTGAAATGAGCAGTGTTGTAAAGCAGGCAGATAAAATTGTATTGTGGGAGAAAAATCCAAATCATATCAATGAAAATAAAATAAAAATTATTCAATACTGGAAAGAAACCATTCGAAATTTTGATGATCGATGCATACGGATGATTGAAGATAGCCATGCTTTACCGCAACAATCGTATTCGGGCAAAAACAAGGTATTTATCAGAAAAGAGACCCTTTCAAGATTTCTTATTTCCAAGACCAGAGGCCTGGCTTTAGGCGGTGGGGGTGCAAGGTCGCTGGCTCATGTCGGAATGATAAAGGTCCTCGAAGAAGAAGGAATAACCGTAGACTATGTATCTGGATGTTCATTTGGAGCTGTCATTGGCGCACTTTATGCGCGAGGAGAATCTTATTCGAATATTCTAAAGATTATGGGGAAATATTTTAACCCATTATCAAAACCGATTCTTGTACCAAGAATACCTCTAATTTCTTTTTATAGAGGAATTAATATAGAACGAATGTTACGGGATGCTTTTGGAAGTCAAAACATTGAAGAACTTCAAATTCCATTTGCCACAAGCGCCGTTGATCTTTTAAGCGGAAAAGAACATATTTTTGACAGCGGACCAATCTGGGAAGCTGTATTGGCAAGTATGAGTCTTCCGGGGATTTTTCCGCCAAAAAGGATTGGAAACTTTTTACTGGCGGATGGAGGTATCTTAAATAATGTGCCTGATAATTTAATTCGTGCAAAAGGAGCCGGAATAATAATATCGATCAATGTTTCGCCTCTGGAAGATAGCGGAATAGTAGAGCTTTTTGAACCGAAGAATTTACGCGAGAAGTTTTCTGTCAGAAACTGGTGGGAATATTTTACACACCCCCCTATATTAAAAATCATTTCCAGAGCAATTAATCTTGAAGGCCGTGAGTTAATTCGGTTACGAACCAAAAGTATGGACTATTTTGTAAATTACAATCTCAACCAGTATTCAGTGTTTGATTTTAAAAAGTATAAAAAAATAATTTTTGACGGTGAAGAACAGTTTCGGACGTACTTGCCTGATATTAAAAAATTATTTTTGCCGGGACAACATAAAAAGAAAAAATAATTAATTAAATTTATTTATTGATTATGGTAACAACTATGTGCCTTTTGATTGTTGTAAATACTTTATGCATTTTTCTCTGGCATTTTTAGCATTTTGATAATTTGGCTCAATTGTTAAAGCCTGCTCAAATGAATTTTTAGCTTCTTGTATACGACCCTGTCCATAATGCCATAGACCTTCTGAATAGTGTTTTTGTGCATCTGGCGAAATTGCACGTACTTCTGCGATCTGGGTTCGCCCTTCGATACGGGCTTTAAGGGTAATTGCCTTAATGTATGTAGGATCAGCATTGATGATTTTCGTTAACAGATCATTTGCTTTCTTTGAATCATTTTCCTGCGTTAAAATTGCAAAGGCCTGGTCATACCAATTGTTTAATACATTGATTGGAATCGTCGATTTTTTAATAATATTTTGCTTGTTGACATTCATGCTGTCATATAAATTTTTTAATTCAGGATCGTTTGGAAAAATCTCTCTTGAAATCGTTAACAAACGTTTTGCTTCTGCAGGTTCACTTTCCATGGAAGATTTTATATTAGATATAAAATTCTGGATAATTTGATTTTTTGAGCCGGGTTGAAGTTCGATATCGCTTTTTACAAAGTAAATTCGGGCAAAACGGTTTTTAGGAAATAGTTCAAGGATAGAAGCAAAATATTCTTTCGCTGCTTTGTATTCCTTTTTATTGTAGGCATTTAAACCTAAAATTTTTGTATTATTTATCATTTTGTAGTATGGATTTGTTTCTCCAACTACTTCTTCTTCTTTTCTGTTGAAATTGTCTCTTGCCTTTTGCAAAAACTCTTCGGCCTGTTTTCGTGTTTGCTCCTGCCCGTATTGTTTTGAAATACTTATAACAGTATCAAATTCTGTAATTGCCCTGGAAAATTCTTCAGAGGCAAGATAATAAATTCCTTTTTGATAGCTTTTTGCAATATCATCAAGACTTCGGGAGAACTTTTTTTCTTCATTTTCTTTTTGCTTTTTTTCAGCTAATTTAATCAATTGTTTCCATGGCGCAAATTCAGGTAAAAGGCCAAAACCAAGATTGTATTTTTCAATGGCAAGGTTATATTCATTTTTTTCTTCATGTTGTCTTGCACCCTCCAGATATTCCTTTGCAAGTTCCTGTTTCTGGGCATTTTGAGAAGCTGATTTTATTAAACGATTTAGTTCATTTTTTTTATTAATTGCGTAGGTATTTATAGGATCATAATTTAGAACTTCATCAAATACATTTATTGCATCAGTATATTTGGTTTGAACAATCAGTTGATCTGCTTTTACAAGAAGTTCATGTACTCGTCCCGATGAATTTTCTTTATTCGTTCGGACTAAAGCTAGATTGTAACCCTCAATGGCTTCAGGCGAACCAGGTACAATTAAAAGAGCTTTGGCAAATAAGCCAAGCGCTTCTTCATTTTTTGCCCTGTTGAGCGCATCTGTTGCCGAGACAAGAAGTTTATCAAATTCTTCTTTTTTGGCCGGATCAATATTTGCCATTGGATTTATTTTCATTTGACTATTATAAATCCTGGATTTTATATTTAAGATGATCTCGCTGTCTGGAGAAATTGACTCTGCTTTATCAATGGTTTTTTTCGCCTGCAGGATTTGATTATTATTATAAAGTACGCTTGCTTGACGTGTATTGATTAAAGCTTCAATTTGCTGCTTATATGAATTAATCAATAAATCTTCAGTTTTTTTATTTTTACCGCTTGTTTTTTGAAGAAGTTTATTTCCGATTATTATAACGGCTTCATATTTTTTTTGATTGTAATATTGCGACATTTTAATATTCAGCTTTTTTTCGAGTTCATCATCTTGAGACGAAAATAAATTTGTCGAGACAATGAAATATACTGAACAATAAATGATAATTTTATAAAATATTTTCATAAAAATTTTTTTACTTAGCGAGCGTCCCAAAACCCATCCATGGATTTTGTGCCGGTAATCCCTGTACCGGAAGAGCCCGCCCAAGTTTTGGGATGCGCTCTTATTATTAATTGCAGCTCCATAATATAAAATTGCAAAATTTGCCTTAATTATTCAATAAAATCAAGTATGAATTATGGAGATTTAAGTAATTCTAAAGGTAGTTGAAACATGATATTTTCTTCTTTAATTACCATCTCTTCAATTTCTAAAAATTTAAATTCATTCTTTAGTCTGTCTACAGTATTTTTTACAAGCTCCTCCGGTGCGGATGCTCCTGCTGTGATTCCAATGACTTTGATACTGGAATGTATCCATTTACTTTCTATATTATCGGCATTATCAATGAGGTATGTTGATTTGCCGAGTTTTTTTACAAGTTCTTTTAAACGGTTTGAATTAGATGAGTTTTGTGAACCAATGACAAATACAAGGTCAACTTTATCTGCAATTTTTTCAGCGGCTTCCTGACGATTTGTTGTCGCATAACAGATATCGCTGGAACCAGGGGATTTTATATCTGGAAACTTCTCCATTAAAATTTTTATCATTTCTTTAGTATCATTTATCGAAAGGGTCGTCTGGGTAAGATATGCCAATTTAGAGTCGCGTGAAAAATCAAGATTTTCAATATCTTCGATTTTTTCTATAATATGGATTTTGTCTGGGGCTTCGCCATATGTACCTATGGTTTCTACGTGATTTTTATGACCGATCAATAAGATTTCATATCCATCTTGAGCATAGCGAAATGCTTCGTTGTGTACCTTGGTAACCAGAGGGCAGGTTGCGTCTATTATTTTGAGATTTTTTTTTGCAGCTTTTTTGCGTATTTCAGGGCTTACTCCATGTGCGCTGAAAATTACAGGAACATTATCAGGGACCTCTTCAATCGATTCTACAAAAATTACTCCTTTTTTTATAAAATCTTCAACTACATGACGATTATGAACAATTTGATGATGAACATATAAAGGGGTACCGAACAATTTAATAGATCTTTCCACTGCTTCAATAGCGCGATGTACTCCTGCGCAAAAACCGCGCGGGGAAGCTAAAATAATTTTTTTTTGTATTTCCATTATTTGTTTTAAATATGATAAAGATTTCTGGTAAGTTCAAGGTCACTGAAGGGTACATTGGAAAGTTCTGCAATTTGTTCCATTTTAAAACCATGGCTTAATAGATTTTTTAATGCATCAGGTCTTAAGCGTGATATTTTTAAATCTTCAATTAGTTTCATTAGTTCAGCAGGCTCCATTGATTTTGTAAATTTTTGAGCGGGAATTTCAGGTGGAGTTTCAATTGTTGAAAATTTAGCGTCGCCAATTTGCGCATTTTTTAGAAAAGAGTCATCCGATGCTTTTTTTCGCGTCTGTAAAATTGCATCGGAAGTTTTAATTTCTTTTTTTAGAAGATCATTGAAGTTTCTGTTATTTAATGTCTTGTTTTCAGGTACTGAAGATGTGGTTAAATTTTTAGCTGGACTTTCAGATTTCATGAATAATGGAGTCAGTGCGCGTCCTACTGCCCCAAGAATATTTAAAAATGTACTATCATTATCTGTATTTTGATTTTCTGTTTGTTGACGAATATCCGGTATTGCTTTCGTCATTACAGGTGAATCTTCTTTTACTGCAGTTCTTTTTAATTGGGAATCCTTTCTAGCCTCTCTTGCGTCGATATCATCTAAAATAAGTTCAGCAACATTGTATTCGTTATCGATGTTTTCGTTTTTTAGCGGCGCGGCATTTTTGTCTTTATCGAATGGAGTTTTTGTGTTGACTGGAATTTTATTTTTTAAAGAATCACTTTTAATATTTTCTGAATCTGTAGTCAGATTTAGTTTTGCCGCAAGGTATTTTTTAAGATCTGCAGTAATTTCATTTTTAAGATTTTTAATCAAGTCATCATCTGGTTTAAGACTTTTTTGATTTTCATCTAAATATGAAAGCAGTTCCTTTCCTGATTTTGATTTTTTAATTTCAATTTGAATATTTTCCCATGTTTTCAGATTTGCTTCATGACGTTCAGTCAGGGTTTTAAGCCTGCCGATACGACTGTCGATGATTGCTGAATAACTTTCTAGTTCACTATAAAAATCTTGAATATCAGCTGATATCTTGTCTTTGTAAAGTAAATTGAGTTTATTCTCTATAATGTCCGTAATTTTACTTTTAACAAGTAAATACAATAAAAAAAAGCCTAGAAGGGAAATGCTGATTATATAAAAGATTTCCATACACCTGCCTACATGCAAGAGCTGTGGAGTCAACCAAAATGATACATAATACGGTATAGGTTTTTTCTTGACAGTGCGGTGATTAATCCGATTTCAAACGTGGTTAAATTTACTGTGTCAATAAAATATCGTAATATAAAAGTTTGTGGACTTACTTCGATCGATGATGCACGTGCTGCAGTTTGGCTGGGGGCGGATTTACTGGGAATGGTTATGCATCCCAAAAGCCCGCGATTTTGCGAACCAGAAATTGCTCAAAAAATTATTCAATCTTGCAGTTTTAAGCCATGTGTTTTAGTTTTTGCTGACAATGAAATTGACTATGCAAAAGAGTTGATCAGTCATCTTGATTTCAATCTTGTTTATTTTCAAGCCCCCAGCGAAAGTAAGTTATATAAATGGTTTTGTGAAAATTATTCTTTTGATAAAATAATTCCGGTATATTCTGTTCCAGAAAATTTCGCAGACAAAGGATCTTTTGCAAAACCACTGGGAGGCGAGATCGATCAATTTAAAAATCATCCCTGGATCATACTGGATACAGGCGGTGTTGTATCGAAGGCTGGCGAAACCTTGTATGGAGGTACTGGTAAAACTTTTGACTGGAATCTTGTTCGAAACCTTAATCGAAAGTATTTTCTTGCCGGCGGTTTAAAACCGGATAATATTTACGAAGCGATGGATATAACGAATGCCCCCGCCTATGATGTTTCAAGTGGAATTGAATCAACACCAGGTAAGAAGGATTTAACAAAGATGAAACGTTTTATTTTAACCATTCGGGAATATGATAAAAAAACAAATGAAGGCGCTCATGGCTGAAAAATCCTCTCAAGAAAATCAAACTGAAGAAAGGGTTACGCCAATGATGCGTCAGTTTCTGGCCATTAAGCAGCAATATAAAGACGAGATTCTTTTTTTTCGAATGGGTGATTTTTATGAAATGTTTCATGATGATGCAGTCTATGCTTCAAAAGTTCTCGGCATTGCGTTAACGAAACGCGGCGACGGTATTCCCATGTGCGGCGTGCCGCATCACGCCGTTGCTAACTATGTTCATCCGATTTTAGACGATGGTCGAAATATCGCCATTTGTGAGCAAATGGAAACCCCTGAAGAAGCCCAGGGAATGATTGTCAGACGAGAAGTAATTCGTGTTTTAACGCCGGGTACTATTTTTGAAGAAAATATGCTGTCTCAGGGTGAAAACAGGTTGATTGCCGCAGCTGTTTTTGCTGATAGCGGCGGTTTTACTTTTTATGCATCGGCAGATATTTCTACCGGCGATATCTGGCTTGAGAAAGAACCCGGTAACGTTCGATTTGGATTGTTGGCTACACGGGGTATTCGCGAAGTCGTCATGGGAGACGATAGCCGAAACTCGATAAAAAAAGAGGGGATCCCGCTATATTTTCGAAGACTTCCTCCGGTGTCAAAAAAAGAAGAGATGCTGCAAAAATCATTTGCCGTTGAAAATTCTCAGGTTCTTGAATTATCAGAGGCGGAATCGGACGTTTTAGCTCTTTTACTTTTTTACATTCATGAAGTTGTTCCCCAGCTTCATACTATCTGGAAAAAACCGCGTAAGGAATATTTACGTAAGATCATGCACCTTGACGAAACAGCATTGAAGACGCTTGAAATTGTATCAAGCCAGTCAGGCGACAAGGATACCTCGCTTCTTTCGGTTATTGATAAAACGATAACCGCTTGCGGTAGACGCCTTCTCATTCAGATGTTAATGAAACCCTCAACAGACATTACTGAAATTCGACAGAGGCAAATCACGGTCATTTTCGCGATGGAACATAAAGAATTCGTTGAAAAAATCAAAACGCGCCTGAGACATGTGTACGATATTGAAAGGATTATTTCTCTTTTACAAAATCACCCTCAAGTGCGTCATTTGGGAAATGTCTTGACCACGCTCTCTGCAATACAACAGACACTTGACGACTTTAATGCACAAAGTGAGTTACCAGAGATATTAAAACAACATTGGCTATCTGAAAATTTTCCGGCTGACCTTTATAATTTATTAAATGAAACACTTTATATGGAAAATTTGCCGCCGCTTTTAGACGAGCGACGATTTATTCGCCAGGGTTATAGCGTTGAACTTGATGAACTGCTCAATCTTGGAGGGGATGCCGGTAACATCATTATGAATTTTGAACAACGCGAAAAAGAAAGATTAGATATCAATACCCTGAAGGTTCGTTATAATAAAGTTATAGGTTACTACATTGAAATTTCAAAAGGGCAGGCAGACAAGTCTCCGCCGGAATACTCCCGTCGCCAGACGCTGGTAAACGCGGAGCGGTATACATGCGAGGAATTAAAAACAATTGAGGATAAAATTCTAGGCGCTCGTGAAAGAATCATAGATCTTCAAAAATCTGTCTTTGAAGATCTGGTTGAAAAAACTCTTGGTTACATGGACCAGTTACGTTACTGGGCTGAGGCAATTGCTTTTTGTGACGTCATGTTTTGCTTTGCGCGTACTGCTTTTGAAAGGAGCTATGTTTGCCCTGAAATTTATGAAGATGGAGACCTTAAAGTTGTCAATTCACGTCACCCTGTGGTTGAACATTTGTTTAAAGATGAGGTATTTGTTCCCAATGATATTCATTTAAATTCGGATAATCGCCATCTTGCAATTTTAACGGGACCAAACATGGCAGGCAAATCAACTTACATCCGCCAGGTTGGATTGATTCAAATTTTGGCGCAGGCCGGTTCATTTGTGCCGGCAGATACCGCACGAATTGTTTTAGCCGATAGAATTTTTACGCGTATTGGGGCATTTGACAGACTGGCAAGGGGCGAAAGTACGTTTTATGTTGAAATGGCTGAATGCGCCAGAATATTTCAAAACTTTACATCGCGTTCGTTGATTTTGCTAGACGAGATAGGGCGCGGTACATCAACTTTTGACGGTATAAGTATTGCCCGCGCCATGGTTGAGTTTTTAAACGACAGCAGATATGGCCGCCCAAAGACCTTATTTGCAACACATTACGGCGAGCTTGGTAATTTAATTGAAGCCGACCGAGGTATAATCGGATTAACCGTTCAAGTTCTGGAAGAAAATAACAAAGTGGTTTTTTTGCGAAAAATCATTGAAGGCACAGCAGATAAGTCATACGGTATTTACGTCGCTCAATTGGCCGGAATTCCCGCTTCTATCATTCATCGTGCCGGAGAACTTTTAAAAGAACTAGAAGAAGAGGGTATTTGGATTCAGGAACCCGTATTTAGCGAGATTAAACCGGAGACTAGAGTTCCTTCAAAATCGCAGGAAAAAATTAAAAAAGAAAATCCTGTCAAAGATCAATTGTCCATATTTTAAACATTTCATCTATTTAACATGAGCGAATATACTTTAATAAAATGTAGCCGCTTCAACAGAATAGTATATTGAAAATGAATTGACGCTCTTGATCTGAGGTTCATGCGGACATATGTTTACTGAATATTATTTACATTTAAAAGCGCTGCACATTATATTTATGGTTACCTGGTTTGCCGGACTTTTTTATATAGTACGGCTTTTTATATACATGGTTGAGGCTTCTGAGAAAAAAGAGCCTGATAAAAGCATACTCGGCAAGCAACTTTTGCTGATGGCTCGCCGTTTGTGGTACATCATCACATGGCCGGGAATGGTACTTACGACAATTTTTGGAATTTTGCTGATTTTTGCAAATCCCGATGTAATGCTTGGCGGTTGGTTTCATGCCAAATTAACTTTGATTGTTTTACTGATTTTATATCATTTAAGTATAGAACGTATGATAAAAAAGGTTTCAAACCCCAAATTTAATATTTCTCAAAATATGAGTTCTCAAAAGCTGAGAATGTACAATGAAGTACCAACTATACTTTTATTTACCATTGTGTTTATCGTTGTTTTAAAAAATACAATATCTCTTTTTTTTGCCATTACCGGGGTGATTGGCCTTGGAGTATTGTTGATGTTGGGTATAAAATTATATAAGAAATATAGAAAATAAGAGTTATATTTTGATGATCAGCTGCAAAAATATTAATTTTTTAACAATATAATAGTATGAAAAAATTATTTATCGTTTTAAGTTTTATGCTCTTTTCGACAATATTTCCAGCGAAGCTGATGTTTTAAAAGAAATTAAAAATTTACGCATTGATTTTAACCAGATGCATGTTGAAATGAATCAATTGCGCGATGACATGAACAAACGTTTTGAAAAAGTTGATTTGAGATTTGAACAAGTTGACAAGAGATTGGATTTTATGTAAACCTTATCATTGTCATCATTGGTATTGTTTTTACCTCTCCTTTTCTTGTTGAGTATATGGCTAAAAAAGATCGCAAAACGAGCGTGACCTCTCTGATAAAACAGAAAAATTGATCATCACTTTAAAAGAAGTTGCCCAGAAGGACGCTCGACTTGCCAAGTCTGTTTAATTTGAGCCTGCGTAAATAATCTCATAAAATGTACCATATACTGCACAAACCATAGATTGATACTTAACAAGTTTGCATTCTTCACAATGTTTAAAATTAATGCGGAGCCATTTCAAATTTGAACATGTATAAATGAAACAGATATTGTACCAGTTTATTTTATTTTGTCGCTACTTTGTTTATACCTGCTTGCTGCAATAAATCATGCGGGTTACGAAGATCCGCCGGAAAAATTATTTGCGTGGCTTCATTTCCTAATTTATCAAGTTGTTGCAGGTACTTCTGGCTTAAGTCCAGATAAACTGCGTCTTGACCGCCTGGCGATGTAATGGCCATGGCAATGTTTTCAATGGCTTTTGATGTTGCTGACGCAAGTGCCAATATCTCGCTGGCTGTTCCTTCTGCTTCGTTAATTACTCGCTGCATTTCTCCTTCAGAGCGGTTGATGGATTCTTGTTTTACCCCTTCTGAAGTATTTATGCGGCTTTGTTTTTCTCCCTCGGATTTTGCAATTTTGGCTCTTTTTTCGCGTTCAGCGGTCATCTGTCTTTCCATCGCGTCTCTTACCGAATTTGGAGGTACAATATTTTTTATTTCGTATCGGTGAACCCGTACACCCCAGGTAGATCCGACTTCACTAAGTACATTGACAATTTTGGCATTGATCACTTCACGTTCTTCAAAAGTTGTATCGAGATCAAGTGTTCCGAAAACCGAACGCATGGTGGTCTGGGCAAGCTGAATTGATCCAAAACGATAGTCAGTTATACCGTAACTTGCTCTTTCCGGATCAATGACGCTTATGTAAATTACTCCATCGACTTCAACCTGAACGTTATCTCTGGTAAAACACATCTGCGGCGGAACCTCAATGGTTTCTTCTTTTAGATCTTGAATGAAAGCAACGCGGTCAAAAAACGGCGTTAAGACATGGATACCTGCGTTTAATGTTTTTTTATATTTACCCAGGCGTTCTACGATGTATGCAGATTGAGTAGGTACAATTCGAATGGAGGTAAGTAGTTTAAATATAAATATAAGAAATAAAAATCCCCATATAGCAAGATTTATTAACGCGATGATGTTATCAATATGATCCATTTTATTCTCCTTAAATTAATTGTCAGCTGAAGCATTGCTTTGGTCATTTGTTTTTTTTGAAGACATTGCGCCGGTCATACTGGACAAGCCGTCAAAAAAACCCTTGATGTTGGCCAGCTGCATTGGAACAACGGTTACCTCTGATTTGTTAAAAATTTGACCAAGTTTTTCAACATACTGCTCTGTTATACGCATTTTCAGGGCTTCTGAACCTCCTGGTTTTTTAATGGCTTCTCCTACTAATTTAAGCGCCTCGGCAGTGGCTGTGGCGACAACCTCAATAGCGCGAGCGCGACCTTGAGCATGGTTGATGGTTTGCTGCTTGATTCCTTCAGAAAGATTTATGGCTTCTTGTCGTTCGCCTGCAGAAATATTGATTTTGTATTCTTTACTTGCCTCGGCATTGGTGATGTCGGCCCGTTTTTGACGTTCCGCTTCCATTTGTTTTTCCATGGTATTGAGAATTATTTTTGAGGGTGTGATGTTTTTAATTTCATAACGAATCATTTTTACGCCCCAGGGTTCAGATGCTTTGTCAATTTCTTTGATTATGTTGGTATTGATTTCGTCGCGTTCAGAAAACGTATGATCCAGGCTTAACTTACCAATTTCAGAACGCATGGTGGTTTGAGCTAAATTTACGGTAGCGCGAATATAATTTTCAATCGCATAGCTGGCTTTATAAGCGTCCATAACCTTAAGATAAACAATACCGTCGACCTGTACCTGAACGTTGTCTCTGGTGATGCACTGTTGGGGTGGAACATCAATGACCTGCTCTCGCATTTCCTGTCTGTAAGCGACTTCATCGATAAAAGGCACAAGAAAGTGAAATCCAGGTTCGAGAGTTGCCACATATTTTCCAAACCTTTGTTTAATTCCTGCATGTCTTTGATGGATAATGATAAACATTTTCCAAAGTATAAACAGTATCAGCAGAATCGGTAATGTAATGTAAGTCATTTAAAAACTCCTTATTTGGTTTTTTTTGATTTTGTAATGACATGGGGTTCAACTACCCATGATATATTGTCTCTGTATTTAATGATCGCATGATCGCCTTTTTTAATGGTTCCCTTAACTGCGCGCGCCGGCCAGTCTGTACCCTGAAAACGTATGCGACCATTTGAGTTGTTACTGTGGATAGTTTCAGTGATGTTGACAATTTGCCCAATGGCGGCTTCATCTTCTTCTGTGTATTTATACGTCGAATCAGAAAGTAAAAATCTGGCGGCAATTTGACGTATTGTTAAAATTAAAAATATTGATAAACCAAACCAAGCGCCAAACGATTGTATTACCCCATGAATTATGTCAAAATGAATCATTAACCCCACCAAAATGGCGGCGCTGCCTAAAAATACAGCGACCAGTCCCGGTAAAATAAATTCAAGGATAACAAGAATAATTCCGGTTCCCATCCATAATATTTCTTCCTGAGTCATGAACATACGATGGAATGATCAAATAAAAAGTCGTTCCTGTTGTACAACCATAAAAAGATTTTTTAGAAAGCTTGGAAGAGCCTTCTTAACTATCAGGTGTACGACAGAGTAGACAAAGAAGTTTAACAGGATAGTATAGATTAAAAATGAAAAAAATGACCTTTTGCCATTTTATCTTTCCATTTCTGTATTTTGACCCTGATAATTGAGAATGTATTCTTATAAAAGATAAATGCCTAAGGGGTAGCCGAAAAGCATTTGAGGCGAGGGGAGAATCGATTCTCTTTTAGAAGAAATTTTCCCCGTCTCCCCTTTTTATTTAAAAACATATAAATTAAACTTTACAATGATGAGGGTTTCATGATTTTGATTTTAACTAAGTAAATCTCAACGGAATTTATGACTAAAACTCTGGCTAAATTAACCGAAAAATCATCGTATCGCATTAAAATTAAAAAAGGGCTTGATTTGCAAATTGACGGCGCCCCTGAATTACCTGTTCAACAGGCAGATGTTCGTCGGGTTGCTTTGCTTGGCGATGATTATCCGATGCTGAAACCTTCTATTGTTGTTTCAGTTGGAGACACCGTAAAAATCGGGCAGGTCTTGTTTTTTGACCGAGAACATTCTGAAATAAAATTTACATCGCCGGGCGCAGGTCAAGTCGTTGAAATTAATCGCGGAGAAAAACGAAGGTTTGAATCCATTGTTATTGCCCTTTCAGAACAAGATGCCAAACGAAGCGCTGACTCTGAAGTAGTGTTTGCAAAATACGATCAAAACAAACTTAAATTACTTTCTAAAAATGAAATTATAAAAAATCTTTTAATTTCCGGATTATGGACTTCTTTGAGAAACAGGCCGTTTGGTACAATCGCTGATCCGTCATCGGATACATTAAATCAGCCGAATTCAATTTTTATCACCGCCGTTGATTCAAATCCGCACAGCGTACCTCCGTCGATGTTTATTGACGAACATAAGGAAGATTTTGAAACAGGTGCCTATGTAATTTCAAAATTAACTAGCGGTAAAACATGGCTTGTAAAAAGAGAAGGCATGAAACTGCCGGAATTTTCAATGAGACTTTTTGAGAATTCAGATAATCGCCTCGTTCATGTCGATGTTTCAGGTCCGCATCCCAGCGGTAACGTCGGTACCCACATTCATTTTTTAGATCCGGTTGGACCCCATAAAAATGTGTGGTATATAAATTATCAGGACGTAATTGCCGTCGGGCATTTGTTCATCGCCGGAAAATTACTCACCGAGCGCCTGGTTTCTGTTTCCGGCCCGGCATGTTTAAACTCCGCCTTTGTTAAAACGCGCCTTGGCGCTTCGATTGACGACCTTGTTGCCGGTCGAAAGAAAAGTGGTGAACAAGTCGGCGAAATTCGTCAGGTGTCGGGTTCTTTAATGTCGGGAAGTATTGCCGCCGGCTCAATGGCGTATTTAGGCCGTTATCATCATCAGATTTCACTTATAGAAGAAGGCCGCAAGAGAAAACTTTTTGGCTGGCTTTCCTTTGGCTTTAATAAATTTTCAGCGAAAAATATTTATGTGTCAAATTTTATCAAACCAAAATCTTATGAATTTAACACCAGTACAAACGGTTCATCACGCGCTATGGTACCCATTGAAATTTATGAAAAGGTAATGCCGTTGGACATTCATCCCGTATTTTTATTGCGCTCGATTTTAATGGGCGATATCGAACATTCTGAGGAACTTGGTGTTCTTGAGCTTGAAGAAGAAGATCTTGCTCTTTGTACTTTCGTCAGCCCGGGTAAAGACGATTTTGGATATTTACTTAGAACCATGCTCAACAGAATACGAAAGGGGGAATAAAGAAAACTATAAAGAATAAAAAATTTTTTTCTGGTGAACCTTGTGTTCTTTAGTGAGAAAAAGTATTAAACTTTTCTTTTTTAAATTAGTTATATGCGAAAATTTTTAGATAAAATAAAACCCCATTTTGATAAAGGCGGGAAATTACACAAGCTGGAAGCCCTCTACGAGATGATCGACACCATTTTGTACACTCCTTCCGATGTAACCCGCCGCGCGTCACATATCCGCGACGGTATTGATTTAAAAAGAATCATGACCATGGTCATCATTGCCTTGGTTCCGGCAACCATCATGGCATGTTACAATACCGGTCTTCAGGCAAATCTTGCCCTTCAAGAACTTGGTAAAACGCCGGAAGGTTGGCGCGCATCGATCATGGCTCTTCTGGGACGGGGCTTTAATCCGTCTTCTATTAAAGATGATTTTGTTTACGGGATGCTTTATTTTGTACCTGTATATCTGGTTTCATTATTTGCCGGCGGAGTCTGGGAGACTATTTTTGCCATCATTCGAAAACATGAAATCAACGAAGGGTTTTTAGTAACGAGTTTACTTTTTCCTTTAATATTGCCGCCTACAATACCGCTGTGGCAGGTTGCCATCGGCATTAGTTTTGCCGTTGTGATCGGCAAAGAAGTTTTTGGCGGAACAGGTATGAATGTTTTTAACCCGGCGCTGGTCGGCAGGGCATTTTTATTTTTTAATTTCCCGGCGCAGATGTCTGGAGATTCCGTTTGGGTTGCCGTTGACGGCTATACGCACACAACGCCTCTTGCCGCTGCAGCAGGTTATACAAATGCCTCATCAGGCATATTTGACGCGCTGCATGTAAACTGGCTAGACGCTTTCTGGGGATTTATTCCTGGCTCAATGGGCGAAACTTCAACCTTTGCGATTTTACTGGGAGCGTTTTTTTTAATTATAACGGGAATCGGTTCGTGGCGAATCATGGCCAGCGTTACGGCATCGATGTTTATATTAACAACGTTGTTTAATGCAGCCATGAATTCAAGTTCGAATTCTATGTTTTTAGTGACTCCCTTATGGCATCTTGTACTTGGCGGCTTTGCCTTTGGAACTGTTTTTATGGCAACCGACCCTGTAAGTTCAGCCATGACTAATGCAGGTAAGTATATTTATGGTTCTTTGATCGGGATCATGGTTGTTTTAATTCGAGTTGTAAATCCGGCATTTCCTGAAGGGATGATGCTGGCGATTTTATTTTCTAATGCCTTTGCGCCCTTAATCGATCATTTTGTTGTTCGTAAAAATATCAACAGGAGAAAACTTAGAAATGCCGTCAGATAGCACAGGTAAAACCATCGGCGTTGCCCTTCTGGTGACCATTGTCAGTTCGATTCTCGTGTCGATGGCCGTTGTGATCTTGCGTCCAATGCAGGAAAAAAATATTGAACTTGATAAAAAAAGAAACGTTTTGCTGGCAATAGGTAAAGATGTTGAAACAAAAAATATTGAATCCGAGTTTTCTAAAATCACCGCTGTTGTTGTAGATTTAACAAAAGGAACTCCATCTGACTACATTGCTCCCGAAAAGTATAATTTAAAAAATATTTTAAAATCGCCAGAAACTTCCATTGTACTTTCAAAAGAAGACGACATTGCCGGTATTCATGTGATTCCGCGATATCAGCTGGCGTATCTTGTATTTAAAGAAGGAAAACTTGAGAATATCATTATACCGGTTTATGGCAAGGGCTTGTGGTCTACGATCTATGGTTTTTTAGCCCTTGAAAATGATTTTAATACAGTAAAAGGCCTGACGTTTTATGAACATGGGGAAACGCCTGGACTTGGAGGCGAAATTGAAAACCCGCAGTGGAAAGCCATCTGGCCAGGTAAAAAAATATATGGAGACGAAAACGAAATTAAAATTGAAGTGATCAAAGGCAGTGTTGATTCCCGTACGGTTGACAGAGAATACAAGGTCGATGGAATTTCCGGCGCAACACTGACGTCAAGGGGCGTTTCTCAGCTAATTCGTTTCTGGGCGTCAGATAACGGGTTTGGAAAATATTTTAAGAATTTAAAAGGGGAAAGTCTTTCCCGGGCGAAATGAAACGGAAAACATTATGAGTACAATAAAAAAAACATTGTTCGGACCGATTTTGGATAACAATCCGATTATATATCAGGTTCTGGGTATTTGTTCAGCCTTGGCCGTAACCTCGAAAATGGAAACAGCAATGGTTATGTCAATGGCCGTAACCGTGGTAACTGCTTTTTCAAACTTTTCGTTAAGTTTAATTCGAAATCATATTCCTTCGAGTATACGAATCATCATTGAAATGACGATTATAGCTGCTTTGGTGATTGTGGCAGATCAGTTTATCAAGGCTTATTTTTTCGAGGTGAGCAAGCAGCTTTCGGTTTATGTCGGTCTGATCATTACCAATTGTATTTTAATGGGCAGAGCCGAGGCCTTTGCTTTAAAAAATCCTCCGGTTTTAAGTTTTATTGACGGCATTGGTAATGGCCTTGGGTATACGATGATTCTCATTTCGGTTGCCTTTATAAGGGAACTTTTTGGATCAGGTAAACTTTTTGGTACGACAGTTTTTACAACGATTCAAAACGGCGGACATTATATGCCAAGCGGTTTACTCGTATTACCGCCAAGCGCGCTGTTTTTAATTGCCATGATCATCTGGATCGTACGCACATTAAATCCATCACAGGTAGAAAAAGGTTAATATGCTGGAAGCTTATATAAGTTTAGTTGTTAAATCCATTTTTATGGAAAATATGGCGCTTGCCTTTTTTCTGGGCATGTGTTCTTTTCTGGCGGTATCTAAAAATGTGCAAACGGCCCTGGGGCTAGGCATTGCGGTAGTTTTTGTACAAACCATCACTGTGCCGGCAAACAGTTTAATTTACAATCACTTGCTTCGTCAGGGAGCATTAACCTGGTTGGGTTACCCTGACGTAGATTTGTCATTTCTTGGTCTGGTCAGTTACATTGGCGTAATTGCAGCGATTGTTCAAATTCTTGAAATGACTCTTGATAAGTATTTTCCTCCTTTGTACAATGCTCTTGGAATTTTTCTGCCCTTAATCACCGTTAATTGCGTTATTATGGCAGGTTCATTGTTTATGGCAGAACGTGATTATGGATTTAGCGAAAGCCTTGTTTTTGGTTTTGGATCGGGTACAGGATGGGCGCTGGCCATCATTTCTCTTGCCGGTATTCGCGAAAAACTACGATATTCCAATGTGCCAGACGGTTTAAAAGGCCTGGGAATTACCTTCATCATTGCAGGTCTAATGGCCATGGCATTTATGTCTTTTTCAGGAATTAAGTTATGATGAGCCAGCAGCAACTTGTACTTGTTTTTACCGGCGTTGGAATGTTTACCTTCGTCGTTTTGGCCCTGGTTGCCATTATATTAATAGCCAAGTCAAAACTGGTTGCTTCGGGCACGGTACATATTTTAATTAACGACGATAAAAGCAAAGCAATTGACGTACCCGTCGGCGGAAAACTTTTAAATGTATTGGCCGACAATAAAATATTTGTCGCTTCCGCTTGCGGCGGCGGAGGTACCTGCGGTCAGTGCAGGGTAAAAGTCTTTCAGGGCGGCGGCGAAATTTTACCCACGGAGAGAACTCACATTTCAAGAGCCGAGGCGCGCGAAGGTTACCGCCTGTCGTGTCAGTTGTCGGTAAAAGAAAACCTGAAAATAGAAATACCCCATGAAATTTTTGACATTAAAAAATGGGAGTGTACGGTCAGATCCAATCGAAATGTGGCGACTTTTATTAAAGAACTTGTTTTGGAACTTCCGAAAAATGAAACTGTAAATTTTAGAGCAGGCGGTTATATACAAATCGAAGCGCCGCCTCATCATGTGAAGTATAAAGACTTCGAAATCGAAAAAGAATACCATGAAGACTGGAACAAATATAATATCTGGAAATATGAATCCATCGTAAATGAACCGGTACTAAGGGCTTATTCAATGGCAAATTATCCCGATGAAAAAGGCATCATCATGCTCAATGTGCGAATTGCTTCGCCTCCTCCGAGATCTCCCGAAAATACACCTCCGGGAAAAATGTCATCTTTTATATTTTCTTTAAAGCCCGGAGATAAGGTCACCATCATGGGGCCATTCGGTGAATTTTTTGCTAAAGATACAAACAACGAAATGATTTTTGTAGGCGGCGGCGCGGGTATGGCGCCGATGCGCTCTCATATTTTTGACCAGATAAAACGTCTTCATTCAACGCGTAAAATATCATACTGGTATGGAGCCAGAAGTATTCGGGAAATGTTTTACATGGATGAGTTTGAAAAGCTTCAAAAGGAGCATGAAAATTTTAAATTGCACGTTGCCTTGTCGGAACCCCTGCCAGAAGACAACTGGAAAGGCGACACCGGTTTTATTCATCAGGTTCTTTATGATAAGTATTTAAAAAATCATCCGACGCCGGAAGACATTGAATATTATTTATGCGGTCCGCCCATGATGACGTCAGCCGTAACTAAAATGCTCGATGGCCTGGGGGTTGAACCCGAGAACATAATGTTCGATAATTTTGGCGGTTGATTTTGTCCGAACAGGTTTACCTGACGAAATCTTTTCTTTTTAAATCATCTTTCTTTATCGTGACGGTAGCAGTAATGATTTTTATTATTGCTTTTTCCTGCAGGAAGCCTTTAAAATTAATTGAAATTCAGGGCAGGGCGCTTGGCTCTGAATTTACCATTAAATACAATCCTGCCGATTCAACATTTACTGAAGCAGAACTCTCTTCTTATCTTTATAAGTTTTTTACAGACTTTCAAAATACAACCTCGCTTTATCAAAAAAGTTCTGAGTTAATTGCACTTAATCAGGCAAACAGCAAAGACTGGATTAAGGTCAGCGATTCGCTGGGAGTCATGATTGCCTATGCGCTTGAATTATCTAAAAAAACCGACGGCTACTATGACATTACAGCAGGAGCCTTGTCAAAACTTTGGAATGTGGAAGGTATTGAAAAAGTTCAGCCGGAACTGCCTGAACAAAAAAGTATTGCAATGGCAAAAAATAATTCAGGATATCAAAACCTTGAAATCAAGCATCTTAACGACGGATATTATGTTTATAAAAAAAATCCTCATATGGTTATCGATTTGGCCTCGCTTGCAGCAGGTTATGCGGCAGATAAAATCGCAGAATATCTGGAATCCAGGAAGATTAAAAATTACATGATTGATGTCGGTGGTGAATTTAAAACTTCCGGAAAAAATATTTTAAATGACTGGATCATAGGAATTGAAAATCCGGTGTATAATAAAAATAGCACACAAACAGGATCATTGATTTTAAAAAAAATTCTTTTAAAAAATACATCCATGGCAACATCCGGTAACTATAAAAATTTTTTAAAAAACAAAAATAAACGATACTCTCATATCATTGACACTCACACAGGAAAACCGGTTGAAGGTAATCTCGTCTCTGTCAGCGTCATTCAAAATGAATGTATGAAGGCAGATGCCCTTGCCACAGCTATATTTGCCATGGGCGAAAAAAGGGGGTTTGAATTTGCTGCGATAAATCATATTCCGCTTCTGATGATGATTGAGACTAATAAAGGCAAAATTGATGTAAGGAATACTTTAGAGATGGACAGGTATCTCAAAAAAAAATAAACCTCCTTATTCCACTATTTTAAAGGGGAGAAAATCTCCCCCCGCTTCGGCTTCCGGCCATTGGCCGGCGATCCTACGCTTCCCCTCTTTAATTACTGAGACGATGATTTTTTTTGTAAATAAACATTCCAGATTCCGGAATCCGGAAGACAAACGCAATTATATATGTTAGTGCAATGTCTGTCTAATTTTTTTTAATTCAAACATGAAGCAGTCAACGCATCAATCTTGAATTTTGTGAAACAAGAGAATTTGTTAAGTATTAAACAATGGTTTTGTATAGTATATTAAGTACATTTTATGAGAATATTTACGCAGGCTCAAAATAAACAGGCTTGCCAAGTAGCGCGTCATTATGAAATTATTATAAAGACGCGGTACTAAAAACGCTAAAATAAATGTGGATTTGGGTCAATCATTGCACAAATTCTTAAGTATAAAGAGTAAAAAACGTTCCCAGGAAATTACTTGGGAAGACAACCCCTGAAAAACATGTTAGTTTTTCACAAAGCAGGGCAGTATTATCTGTGCATAAAGAAATGATCATGTTGGAATTGAGTGCCCCGATACTGAGATTTCGGTTTGAAAATGATATGTTTAGCAACAGGAAATAAACAAACCAAGTTATATGAACTGGAATGCCTTCATTTTCATATATAATTGAGTATATAAATATTCGGATTATAGATCATATTGTAGTGGAAGACAAAAAAACTTGTAAGGGAATTATGCAAGATGATTAATTGCCTGGGGGAGACTTCAATTATTTTTATAAAAGATAAAACTATAAAAAAAATTAAAAGAAATGGGTTGACAATTGATGTCTATTTATTTATGCAACAAAAAAGGAATTATGGATGAAATTTGTAAAAGATTTTGATTGGCTTCCATGGCAAAGTATCCAGTTGAATAAACGCAGGATCATTCTTTTTATTCTGGGGTTAGTGTTTTCTTCAACTCAAGCTGCTCTTTACGCCGAGGATATGCAAAAGGTTATCATTTTACCTTTTAAAAACATCAATAAAAACGCAAATTATGAATATCTGGAAGCAAGTATTACCGACTCAATTCGCGAAAATTTAAAAACAAAGTTTGCCTTTAGCGAAACTTCTGAACGCGATTGGA